>Ga0209830_10000050_pt1 | contig 132536 bp, 178 predicted proteins | sample ArcticOcean_MG_C_12_FD_187439 | JGI IMG/M metagenome (GOLD analysis project Ga0209830, IMG submission 187439) | Marine microbial communities from western Arctic Ocean - ArcticOcean_MG_CB8_130 (SPAdes) (version 2) | ecosystem: Environmental > Aquatic > Marine > Oceanic | place: Arctic Ocean...
GTTTCAGACTTGTTAACGGCGAGACCAAGTTTGTACCTGGCCCAGTCATCGATGCAATGGAAAGAGGATGTACTCTTCTATTGGATGAGTGTGATTTAGGTTCTAATAAACTTATGTGTTTACAACCTGTCCTTGAAGGAAAAGGCGTTTACTTGAAAAAAGTAAATAAGTGGGTTACACCAAAACAAGGATTTAACGTTATGGCCACTGCCAATACTAAAGGTAAGGGTTCAGAGGATGGTAGATTTATTGGAACGAATGTTTTAAACGAAGCATTCTTAGAAAGATTTGCCATTACTATTGAACAACCATATGCCGCAAAAAAAGTAGAAGAAAAGATTATTCTTGGTTCTATGAAAAAGTATGGTAAGATAGATGAGGCGTTTGCTGAAAATCTATGTACTTGGGCAGAGGTTATTAGAAAGACCTTTTTCGAAGGTGGGATTGATGAAATCATCTCTACCAGAAGACTTGACCACATTGTCAAGGCATATGCAATCTTTTCAGATAAAAAGAAAGCAGTTGAGTTATGTGTCGCCAGATTTGATGATGACACTAAAGATTCTTTCTTAAATCTTTATTCTAAGATTGATGCAGGTATTGATATTTCAGAACCTGAACAGTCAGATGAAATTGTTCAAGATGAAGAGGATGAATCAAATGGACTATAATAGATATTACGAAATAGCCGAAGAGTTAGAAGCCGAAGGGTATTCTTATGAAGAGGCTTGGGAAAAAGCTATTAAAATAGTTCAAGATGAAGGTTAATAAAAAAAGTTTTTGTGTGGGGGTTGACATTTGATTGCTAACCCCCATATAAATATAAGTGATACGCCGAAAGGGTATCAACTATAACTTGCTTAAAAAGGAGAAAACAATGATAGACTTTAATAGGTTACGACCTGTAACCATAGGCTTTGACGATATCTTCGATACAATGGAGGCAATCGTTGGGCAACCAATCGCAAAAACACAGTACCCACCATATGATATTGTAAAGATAGATGACTATAAGTTTAGTTTACAATTAGCAGTTGCTGGATTTAGTAAAGATGATATTGATGTACAATATTCAAATAATGAACTTACAATTGAAAGTAAAGTGAAATTTAAATCTGCTAAGGAAAGTGCTGAAGAAGATGATAAAGTTATTCACAAAGGAATATCTAAACGACAATTTAGAAAAAAGTTTACAGTTGCAGATAATGTAGTTGTAAACGATGCTGAATTGAGAGACGGGTTACTTGTTATTGAATTGGAAAAAATTCTACCCGAAGGTAAAAAACCGAGAACTATTGAAATAAAATAGTTATTAAAAAATGAACAATGGGGGTTGACAATGACCCCCATTATAATATACGATGAATAAAAAAGGAAATATATTATGACAGATATGAATCTCAGTATGAGAAATAAAATTGCCGTACACTTTATGCGTGTTGAAGTACCAGAAACAATTGTCCATGAGATATGGGAAAACAGAGGAGTTTTGTTTATACCTGGCAATGAAGATATGGCTGTGAATTTAAATAAAATATTAAATGATTTAGCAAAAGCATATATTAAATTTAATCACAATCTAGAAATAGACCCAGTACATGATTTTAATATTTTTCATAATGGCAATTCTATAGTTGGTGACGGAGATGAAATTCCTAATAAAATTGTTAATCCATTATATCAAATGAGAATGTATTTTGACAATGAAGGCACAACAACTTTTAAATGGGGTGAAAGTAATGCTCATCCACTATATCCTTATACGGAAGAAGCTGTAGAAAGTGAACGGGGTATGATGTTAATATATCCTACCTATGTAGAAATTGTTGATACAAAAGATGTCAATAGTTATTTAGAAATAAACGGAAGGTTTGAGTAAAATTATGAAAGCATTTGACCAGATGCCAGATGGCACAGTAACGGAAGACAAAGAATTTAATAAAAAAGTTGCAGAACACGATTCAAAAATATTTTCAATTGAAGAAACACACGAAGATACCAATAAAGGTTTAAAGATTGAAATGAGAAATAAAATGGCTGCTCATTTTATGCGTGTGGAAATACCAGATAATATTATTGAAGAAATTAAAGAATTAAAAGAGGAAGACGATAAAGATTTTATTGCAAATTTAACTCACGTATTAGAGAAGTGTGTAAAGTCTTATCTTAAACACAATTTTAATTTAGAAAAAAAACTTAATATTATGTTTTCTTTTTCTGAAAGAGATATCTACACACTTAACCCTGGTGAATATCTACCTGATGAATCCAATATAATTGTTAAAGGATTTTTATTTTTAGGTACAGATGGTGACGGTGAAACAAAGTTTGAATGGGGTAAAGAGAAATCTCAATTTAAAGAAGGTGAAAATGAACTTTCTTTTATAAGAAAAGTTGAAGAAACAGACCATGTATTACGACCTGCTACATCTGAGACTATAAAACATGAAAAGGGTGTACTAATGTTATATCCGAGTTATGTAAGGAGCAGTACACGTTCTAATACAGGTATGAGACAACACATGTCTGTAAAGGTTAGTTTTAATGACTAATACTTACACATTTAACGAAGACAAGTATCTGACAGAATTGCAAGATTATATTACAGATACTTACAGTCAACACTATGCAAAAGGTAAACTTCAATCTACCGAGTTTATTATTGATAGTGGTCACGGTGAAGGGTTTGCACTTGGAAACATTATGAAATACGCTCAACGTTTTGGCAACAAAGATGGCAAGAACAGAAAAGACTTGCTTAAAATCTTGCATTATGGTATGATAGCACTTTACAATTTAGATATGGAGACCAATGAAAATGAAAATGAATAGTGAAACTTTAAGTGTATTGAAAAACTTTTCTGCAATTAATCAAAACTTGATGATTAAAGAAGGTAATACATTAACAACAATGTCAGCGATGAAAAACATCGTGGCCAAAGCAACAGTGAAAGAAACTTTCCCACAACAAGTTGCCATTTATGATTTAAATGAATTCTTGTCATCGACAAGTTTATTTAAAGACCCTGTGATTGATTTTAGCGAACAGTATCTTACAATCAAAGAAGAAGGTAGTAAAGGTACTAAACTAAAGTATTTTTATTCCGACCCTTCCGTAATTACAACCCCTAGTAAAATGATTACAATGCCATCAGTTGATGTTACATTTGAACTTACAAGTGAAGATTTAAATCAATTAAAAAAGGCTGCATCTGCTGTTATGGCACCTGACCTTGTATTTGAAAAAACCAAAGAAGGTAGTTTTCTTACTGTAAAAGATAAAAAGAATGATACTGCAAATAGTTTTTCTTTAGAAGTTAAATGTACTTCGGAAGCAGAGACTTTTCAGTTTTATTTTAAAGTAGAGAACTTACAACTATTACCAGGGTCATATGATGTATCTGTTTCATCTAAAAACATAAGTCACTTTAAATCTAAAAGTAACGATGTAGAATATTGGATAGCACTTGAACCTGAATCAACGTATGGGGTTTAATCTATGGAAACATTTTTATGGGTCGAGAAGTATCGACCATCAACGGTAGAAGAATGTATATTACCTAGTAAACTTAAAACTACTTTTCAAGAGTTTGTTAATGACAAACATATACCCAATTTAATTTTATCTGGTTCTGCTGGAACTGGTAAGACAACAATTGCAAAAGCAATGGTTGAACAAATTGGTAGTACTTGGATGATGATAAATGGTTCAGAGGAATCTGGTATAGATGTTCTTAGAACTAAGATTAAAAACTTTGCATCAACTGTATCACTAGAAGGTGGCCGTAAGTATATCATCTTAGATGAGGCAGATTATTTAAATCCACAATCTACTCAACCTGCCCTTCGTGGGTTTATGGAAGAGTTTCATAAGAACTGTGGGTTTATTCTTACTTGTAATTACAAGAATAGATTAATTGACCCTTTACAATCAAGATGTTCTAATGTGGACTTTACAATTCGTAATGGTGAGAGAGTACAACTTGCTGAAAAATTCTTTAAAAGAGTTCTTAATATTTTAAAACAAGAGAATATTAAATCAGAACCTAAGGCAGTTGCAGAACTAATCAATGCTCACTTTCCTGATTGGAGAAGAGTATTAAATGAATTACAGAGATATTCTACATCTGGTCAAATCGATGCAGGTATTCTTGTTAATATTAGTAATGAGAATGTCAAAGAACTTATGGGTTTCTTAAAGGCAAAAGAATTTACTCATGTTCGTAAATGGATTGTTAATAATCTTGATAACGATGCTACTAGAATTATTAGAACAATCTATGATTCTCTTTACACTTCTATTGACCATTCTACTATTCCTCATGCAACACTTATACTCGCTGATTATCAATACAAATCAGCATTTGCGGCTGACCAAGAAATTAACCTACTGGCTTGTATGACAGAACTAATGTCTCAAGTAAAATTTAAATGAAAGAAGATTTTGTTTCAGTAGAAAAGTTTGAAAGAACTATTGCAGATTTCTTTGGAGCTCCATATGCAGTGGCAACTGATTGTTGTACCAATGCTATAGAACTTTCACTTAGGATATCAAATCAATCTTTTGAAACAAAAACATTTTCTAATATATCACCTAGACTAAGGACAAATAGTATTGTTAGTGGTGAAATAAAAGTACCTGTGTACACATACCTTTCAGTTCCTTTCATGTTAAAGAAAAACAATTGGGAGTTTAAATTTACTGATGAAGAGTGGGTAGGATATTATCATTTAACCGAAAGAGTAGTTGATGCAGCCGTCTATTGGAAAAGAGATGGTTATGTACCTGGTACATTAATGTGTATTAGTTTTTTTAGAAAAAAACATTTGTCAACTGATAGGGGTGGAATTATTCTACTTGATAATAAAGATGATTATGAACACTTAATTAAATTAACATATGATGGTAGAGATAGAACGGATACACCATACTATAAACAAAAAATTAATATGGGATATCATTATTACATGACAAATGATAAAGCAGAATTAGGTTTAAAAAACTTTGAAATAGTAAAGGACAAAGAACCTGACCCTAGAAGAAAATGGGATTGGTATTCACCAATTACTGAAATAACAACTGTATTTGAAAATGAAGACATTATTCCTAGTACAAAGTAATGTGGGTAAAGGACATCATAGTCGTGTCAATGCCTTTAACAATTACATAGATGATTCTAGAGTTATCACTAAAAGTTTTACTGGTGTAGGTTTAGATATAGATTTTTTTAATTATGAAAAGAATGACTTACTACAAATGTATAAAGACTACAACCCTGATATAATTGTCACCGAAGGTTTTCCTTTTGGACGATATGGATGGCATCCACATTTTAATAAAACACTTGAACATGGTGGTATTATTGATATTTTAGACGATGCTAAGAGCCATAGCAAGGGTATCTATTCTTTAGACAGAGATATTCCTTGGGTTGAACCTGAACAATCTAGATTTCATGCAAGTGTTTTAAATGAGTATTACAATGGTGTATTATTTCACACAGATAACAATTTCATAAACCCCAAAACAATTATTCACAATCCAATTATAGATGTAGATTTTATTAGTACAAATTATGTAACACAATCTTTTAAACACGAAGAAGACCGAAATGGTATCATTGTTTCTGGTGGAGATTGGTATCCACATATAGAAAAGTATTACAACACAGCACTTGAATTGCAAAAAAAGATTGGTGGTCAATGGACTTATATTGTTGGTGACAAAACTTCAAACGAAATGATGACCAAACTTGTTGATTGTGGAACTGTTATTCATAAACCAACTATTAATGAGTATAGAGAATTATTGGCATATCATGAGGTATCAATAAGTGAAATAGGTGCTGGTACTTGGTTGGATGTTAATTTAACAAAAACACCTTGTGTTATGATACCTAAACAATTTAATAATGGGAGTGTTTGGGATAATTATGGCGAGATAATAAGTCATGAACAAAAGTATAGGGCAGACCACTATGAAATAGAAGGTGGCGGTAAAGCTTTATTGTATGATGATATTAATATAGATACATTAAATGATGCAATTGAATATAGTAAAAAATTAAAAGTAAAACAATATAATATGAATGGTAGAGAGTATGTTAGAAAATTTTTCAACTGAACAATTAGAAACTATTAATTCATTTGGTTCACACATGGATTCAGCAGTTAATGGTGAGTACCGATACCCACATACTATAGTTTTATTACCAGGTATTTCTTGCATGTACAAATGTACTTTTTGTGGTCGTAACTATGATGCAGCTTTTAAAAACGATGAAAAATATTATCATGTATTTAAAGATATCATTTATCAAAATAAAGGACGTGCAACAATTAATATCGGTGGTGGATTAGAACCACTAACAAGTCCTTACTTTGATTTAATTTGTAGAGATTTACTTGATGTTGGTATGAAGTCGAGATTGATTACAAATGGATTTATGATGACACCAAAGTATTTAAAAAAGAATCCTTATGTAGAAAAACTTGATACAATTAGAATATCTTTGTATGGTGTAGATGAAGAAGAGTATACAATAACAACTAGAAATCCAAAAGGATTTAATCAAGTTAAAGATAACTTGACAAGTATGAAAAGAAAAGTAAAATTAAATTGGGTATTATTACCTACTAACTATTATAAACTACCATTGATATTAGATTACATTGAGGATATTGGTGGTGTTGAAGAATTAAGTTTACGAGAAGATTGGTCAGCACAATATCCTATAGAGGATAGAAAAAGGTTTACTGATATTTTAAATAAGTTTTATGACCTTGCAAATAAACGAGGTGTAAAAGTTCATTATGGTTATTCAATGTATGACTTAATGAATGGTAAAGAAACTAAACTAGTTAGATGTGAATTAAAACATCTAGATAGTAAACAATCACCACAAACAAAGGTTTATATTGACCCTAAAGGTGATATATACTGTTATACAGGAGCTGCATTTTTAGATAGACCTGGTAGTGACAGACACATCTTAGGTAACTGTTATCAATCAACAATTGATGACGCCCTAAAAAACATGAAAGAAATTGAACCTCAAGAAGGTGATTTAAAGTATATGGATGCACTAAGTCATTTAATTGAAACTTACAAATGGAGTATTCGGAATGTATGAATTGAAAGAATATCTAAACTCTATTAATTATCAAAAAAATAATCTAATGGATACAGATGACGTAGCATGGGAAAAGAAATACCCTGCTTATATTGTCAACAAATGTCTTGCCCCCTTTGGCGATACTATTATGCTTGTCAATGAAATGAACATAAGACACCACTTAAACAACAAACTTCAATATAATTTTTTACTAAATAGTTTGCGAACACGAAAAAGATTTGCACCATGGATGAAATCGAGCAAATCTAAAAACTTGGAGTATGTAAAAGAGTATTATGGTTATAGTAATGAAAAGGCAAAATCTGCTCTTGACATGCTTAGTAATGAACAAATAGATTACATAAAACAAAAATTGAACAGGGGTGGAAAAAATGGAAAGCGTTAGTTTTAATAAAGACCAAATGCTTGAGGTAACATTAAAAGAGCCAGATGATTTTCTAAAAGTTAGAGAAACATTATCTAGAATCGGTGTTGCTTCAAGAAAAGAAAAAAAGTTATATCAATCGTGTCATATTCTTCATAAACAAGGTAAGTATTACATAGTTCACTTTAAAGAACTATTTGCTTTAGACGGCAAAGAAACAAACCTTACAGAGAATGACATATCAAGAAGAAATAGGATTGCTAGTCTATTAAAAGATTGGGGTCTAATAGATGTTGTTGGTGAAATCGGAGAGATGTCACCTTTAAGTCAAATCAAAATAATAAGTTTTAAAGAAAAGTCGGAGTGGAATTTGGAAACAAAATATAATATTGGGAAGACTAGGGATGAAAACAGTTTATGATGAGTGGACTAAACTAAAAAAGGTTTTAATAGGAAAATCTTTTAAAGTTGACCACATACTTGACGACAATAAATTAAAAATATTACTTGATTATGAACATGAAGTAAATCATAGATATAACAAATATCTAGATAATAATGTTTCAAATCACATAAGAAGTACTGCTGAAAGTTTATTCGATATATTCGATTCACCTACAATTGATGTATTAAAAAAAGTTCATGATGAAACAAATGAAGACCTTAACGCACTAGCAGATATTTGTAAATCTTTTGGTGCTGAAGTTGTTCGACCAAATCTTAGGTATGGTGTTGAAAGACAATTAGAACATCCAATGCAATGTCGTGATACAGTTGGAAAGATAGGTAATACTATTTTTGAAATAAATACAGCATCACACGATAGACGTATTGAAAATTTTAATCATCGAGAAGTTTTGTTAGATGAATTTAATGATGGTGCTAGATTTATTGCAATGCCACCTGTGATTACAGAGATAGCAGAGGATTGGAATAACTCTGTTGATGATATTGAATCAAGAAACACAACTGCAAATAAAACAATTAAAATTTATAATAAGGCTAGAGAATTTGTTGGCGATACTGCTGCATTCTATAAGTGTGGTAAACATATTTTTCATACACATGCCAAACCAGATGAACTGTTAGACATTAAAGAACATTCTAAAATTTGTATAACTGAAAATGGATTAGAGTGGTGGAAAAGAGAATTTCCTAAACATGAGTTTTTATCTTTAAATGCATATGGCCATGTTGATGGTAAGTTTGCTATTTTAAGACCTGGCTTGGTTATTACTTGGCATGAAAAGTATGTACCTCAAATTATGAAAGATAACAATTGGGATATTATTTTGATTGATGAATCAGCAAACTTTACTGGTAAGACAATTAAAGAACTATGCGAAGAAAGAGGATTAAAGAATAAATATCCTTTAGAACATTTACTTGGTGTTTCTCAAGAAACTAGATTCGATTGTAATGTATTATCTTTAGATGAAAATACAATTATAACCTCTGGGTATGATAAAAACTTAGCAGATAAACTAAAAAAATATAATATTGACATGATACCTTGGGTTAATCGCTGGAACGTCTTATGGTCTGGTGGTGCTCATTGTTGTTCAGTTGACTTAGAAAGAGACGGAGAACTTATTAATTATTTCTCTTGACTTTCACACTTAATTATGGTACAGTACAAATATGAAATTTTATACTAATGTTTCCCAATGGGGAAACAATCTACTATTACGTGAGGTTGTAGACGGCCAACGTATCAATAGAAAGGTTAAATACACACCTACTCTATATTCACCTGTTATGCGTGAAACTAAGTTTAAAACACTTGATGGTAAATATGTCACACCTATAAAACATTTATCTATTAAAGATTCAAAGGAATGGGTTGAACAGTATAAACAACAACCACATCTCATTTATGGTAATACACAATACCAATATTCTTTCTTATATGAAAACTATCGAAATCTTGAATGGTCACTAGATGATATTCTTATAGCAACTATTGATATCGAAGTTAAATGTGATAATGGATTTCCTAACCCACAAGACGCAAATGATGAATTGCTTTCTATTACTATAAAGAATCATGCAAATAAACAAATCTTTGTTTGGGGTGTTGGTGAATACAAAAGTACTAGACCTGATGTTGCATATGTAAAATGTGAAACTGAAAAAGAACTTATATTTGAATTTCTAAAATTCTGGCAACACAATCAACCTGATATTATTACTGGTTGGAATACTGAATTTTTTGATATACCTTATCTGTGTAATCGTATTAACAAACTCTTTGATGAACAACAGTTAAAAAGACTTTCACCATGGGGTTCAGTTCAAGCAAGAACTATTTACAAAATGGGTCGTAATCATCAGGTGTTTGATATTCAAGGTATTGCCGCACTTGATTACTATGACTTGTACAGAAAGTTTACTTACACAAATCAAGAATCATATCGTCTTGACCACATCGCTAATGTTGAACTAGGTGAAAATAAAGATGGTAATCCTTATGAAACATTTAGTGAATGGTATCAAAAAGATTTTCAATCGTTTATTGATTATAATATTATGGACGTGGAAATTGTTGATAAACTAGAAGACAAAATGAAACTTATTGAATTATGTTTAACCATGGCTTATGATGCAAAAGTTAATTACACAGATGTTTTAGGTTCGGTTAAGTATTGGGATATTCTTATTCACAATTATCTAATGGATAGGAATATTGTTATTCCACAAAAAACATATAGTGAAAAGTCAGACAAGTATGAGGGTGCATATGTAAAAGACCCACAAACAGGTATGCATAAATGGGTATTATCTTTTGATTTAAATTCATTATATCCACACTTAATTATGCAATATAACATTTCACCTGAAACTATGAAAAGTGAAAAGACTGTTCCTAATATGACAGTTGATAAACTCTTAGACAAAAAGATTGATACTTCTATTCTTAAAAATACAACGATGACACCAAATGGTGCTTTGTTTAGAACTGATAAAAAAGGTTTCTTACCAGAGATGATGCAAACAATGTATGATGATAGAGTTAAGTATAAAAAGTATATGCTTGAAGCAAAACAAAATCTTGTTAATACAAAAGACAAGAAGTATGAAAAACAAATTTCTACATTTAATAATATTCAAATGGCAAAAAAGATTTCTTTAAACTCGGCCTATGGTGCAATTGGTAACAATTGGTTTAGATATTATTCTAATACAATGGCTGAAGCAATTACTACTTCTGGTCAGTTGTCTATTCGTTGGATTGAAAAAAAGATTAATGAATATATGAATAGTATTCTTAAAACAGAAAAGGTTGACTATGTTCTTGCGTCTGATACTGATTCTGTTTATATTACATTTGATACATTAATAGAAAAAGTTAAACCTAAAAATCCTGTAGACTTTTTAAATACCATCGCAAAAGAAAAGATAGAACCTTTCATTGATAAATCATATCAAGAACTTGCTGATTATCTTCATGCATATGAAAATAAAATGCAAATGAAACGAGAAGTAATTGCTGATAAAGGTATTTGGACTGCAAAGAAAAGATATATCCTCAATGCATGGGATGTTGAAGGAGTACGTTACAAAGAACCAACTCTAAAGATTATGGGTATTGAAGCAGTTAAGTCATCAACACCAGCACCTTGTCGTGCAAAGATTAAAGAGGCATTAAAGATTATGATGTCTGGTGATGAAAAAGAATTAAATACATTTATACAAGACTTTCGTAAAAAGTTTCTTACACTTGCACCTGAAGAGATTGCATATCCTAGAAGTGTAAATGGTATAGGTAAATGGTCAGAGACACACACGTTATTTAAAAAAGGTGCTCCCATACATGTTAAGGGTGGTATTCTTTACAATCATTTAATTAAGAAAAACAATTTAGGAAATATTTTTCCTTATATCAACGAGGGTGATAAAATTAAATTCTTATACCTTAAACTTCCAAATATATATCAATCATCAGCCATTTCGTTTATTACAAAACTTCCTAAACAACTTGACTTTAAAGTTGATTATGAATTGCAGTTTGAAAAATCATTTATTGAACCATTAAACTTTATTATTGAAAAGATTCATTGGAATGTTGATAGAACTTATGGTACATCAGGTTCTTTAGAGGACTTCTTTTCGTAATGCTAAATAGTATTAGGAAAGAACAATCATCAGGTGCAATTGATAAACTTTCTTCTTTACGAAGTGTACAAATTAATCCTATTGATATATGCAATATCGAAGGTATAGTTCATGGTAAAGAGAGTTTTGATGTTTGGCAATAGAGATATAATTGAAAGTGTAATAGATGTAGGTAGTGGTTTCTTTTTAGCCATTATAATACAACTAACTGTGTTTCCATTGTTTGATATGCATCCTACTATTTTTGAGAATTTTCAAATTGCAATAATATTTACCATAGTGTCAATGACAAGGTCAGCATTATGGAGGAGATACTTTAGGAGGAAAAGATGATTAATAAATTATTAGAAAATATTATACAAAAGGAAAGAAATGAAAATAATGATATCGCTGTGTTGCTCTCTGGTGGTGTTGATAGTAATACTTGTTTATTTACATCGTACAAACTAGGTCTATCCGTTCATGGTTACTCTTTTCACATAGAAGGCAATCCTACATATGATTCACTAAAGGCACAAGAGGTTTGCGAAAAGTTTAATATTCCATTTACAAGTGTTGCAGTACCAATAGATAATTTGGTTGAAGACTTTAAAATGATGGCTTATGAAATGAATTGTAAAAAGAAAGTTCACTTTGAATGTACTTGGCCATTTTTATACATGTTTCCAAAGATAAAGGAAAAAGTTGTTATATCTGGTGTTGCCGCTGATGGCCATTATGGTTTAAGTAAAAAGGCAATGATACATTTCAAACACACAAAAGAAAAGTTTGATAAATTTAGAACTGATTACTTTAAAATTGATAATCCAGCTGGGGTGCGACAATTAGAACTATTGAGTAAAAAGTACGATAAAATCTTTATTGCCCCTTATTTAAATAAGGAAGTGTTTGATTATTTCATACAGTTTGATTGGGATGGTATCAATAAACCTTATGAAAAACACTTAATTAGACAACATTATCCTGAGTTTGATGAGTTAAAACTCAAGAAACACTTGAATTTACAATTAGTTGCAGATATACCAATTATTTTTGAAAAACTCCTTGACAATAGAGAGATAAACCTATACAATAGAAAAAGAATAATGGATGTATGTCGAGATTGGTCTAATATAGTTCAATCAAAAGGCACACTTGAAAGTTTTATATGAAATACAAACCCTACTTACTTAAAGACGTTTATGCTGGAGAAGCATTAGAAAAGTTTAGAGTAATCTCTACTTTCGCTGGAGGTGGAGGTTCGTCCACAGGTTACAGACTTGCAGGTGGAAAGATACTTGCAATCAATGAATTTGTCGAAGAGGCAAGAAATACTTACAGAGATAATTATCCTAACACACCTATACTTGATGGCGATATTAAAGAGTTATCAGGTAAAGACTTTCTAGAACTAACAAAACTAAAAGAGGGTGAATTAGAATTACTTGATGGTAGTCCACCTTGTTCTGCATTTAGTATGTGTGGTACTCTCGCAAGAGAAGGTACTGTTCATAGTGATGGCTTTGGTAAAACTAAAAATTATTCAGATGGCAAAAAAGTAACTAATATTGAGGATTTATTCTTTGAGTTTTTAAGAGTTGCTGAAGTCATTAGGCCAAAGACTATCATTGCAGAAAATGTTGAAGGTCTTACAGTTGGTGAAGCAAAACAATATTTTAATAAAATTCTAAATACATTTGAAGACATTGGATATCAAGTAGTTGCAAAAGTACATGACTGTTCTAAGTTTGGTGTTCCACAAAGAAGACGAAGAGTTTTTTTTATGGCAGTAAGAGATGATATTATGGATAAAGTAGGATTAAACTTTATGACTTTATCATCATTATTTCCACAAGAGAATAAAACAATTACTACTTTACAAGGTGCATTCGATGGTTTGGAATATGACCAAGAAGAACTTGATATGCTTACTACTAAGTGGAAAGACACAGCATACTATAAACAAACATGTACATTAATGCCAAGAAATCCTGAGAAGGTTATTACTGGTACAGACTATCATCCTAAAGGATGGCATTTTAATTTAAAGATTGCTTCAGAGTTTCAGCCGTCACCTACAATTACTGCAATGGGTGCTACAGAAAAAACTGCTGGAGTTTGTCATTGGAATGATGACAGAAAGTTTACATTGGGTGAACTGAAAAGAGTAACTTCATTACCAGATGATTTTAGACTAACAGGTAAGTGGGCTCAAAAGGCAGAACGATGTGGTAGAATGGTACCAAGTCTTATGATGGGTCGTCTTGCAACATCGATGTATGAGAAAGTATTGAGGAATATATAATGACAAACGATTTTACATTTGCACATAGAGAAGAAGGATTCGATAATCATATCGATAAATCAATTAGAGGATACAGAGACTTAATGAATGATGTTGTATCATTTTCAAGATACTTTGTTGAAGAAAGCAGTTTTGTTATGGACATTGGTTGTTCAACTGGTAAACTTACAAAAAGAATTATTGAAGAAAACTTTCCACATAAAAAAAATGTTTTCTATGAAGGTATCGAGTACGCAGAAGGTTTTAAAGAAGACCTTTCAAAAAGGTCAAAAGAAATTTTTGCCATGACTGGTAAAAGTGATTTTCCGGTAGTATCATTTCAAGAAAAAGATATTAGAGACCATTCATGGAGTAGAAACTATTCCTTTATAACATCTATTTTTACTTTACAGTTTATGCCAAAGAAAAACAGAGAAAAACTTATACGAGAAATATACAATAGTCTTAACCCAGGTGGTGCATTTGTATTCGCAGAAAAAGTTTATGCTGAAAATGCAAACTTACAAGACATGTTAACTTTTATGTACTATGACCATAAGAGAGAACACTTTGATGATAAAGATATTCTTGATAAAGAAAAAACATTAAGACATATGTTAAAACCAAACACTTGGCCTGAAATCAGTAGTTTCTTAACAGGTGCAGGGTTTAAAAATGTACAAGTCTTTTGGCGTAATCATAATTTTTTAGGTGCGATTGCAGTCAAATGAGTAACTTTAAATTTATTAAAGGAAGAAAGTCTGAAAAGGATTGCATTATGTTATTTAATGGTATTGCAGTTAAATTTGAAGACGTAGCAAAGATGTGTTTATTCTTTATGAAAAATGAAGATAACATCTATCCACCTGAAAAAGGATTTAAAGGTGCTGAACTTTTTAAACAATACATTAAAGAAGTTCTTGATACTAGAGACATACCAAATAATAGTATGTATGATATTAAAAAAAATAAACTAACCAAAATTACTAAGGAGGGTAAAATCTATGAGTAAAGATACTAACAATGATTTCCTAAAAGAGATTATTAAAACATCTGGCAACGAATATGCTAACTTGGCAGATGACGGAATTGATTCTGGTGATGTCGATAATTTTATTGACACAGGGTCTTATATATTAAATGGAATGTTAAGTGGTTCAATTTATGGTGGACTTCCTCAAAACAAAATTACAGCACTAGCAGGTGAATCTGCTACTGGTAAAACATATTTTCTTATGGGAATAGTTAAACATTTCTTAGACGCAAACCCAGAAGGTGGTGTTGTGTACTTTGAATCTGAATCAGCAATTACAAAGAAAATGATAACTGATAGAGGTATTGATGCATCAAGATTAGTTGTCTTACCTGTTGCAACTGTTCAAGAGTTTAGACATCAGGCAATTAAAGTTCTTGATAGATACACACAGCAAGACGTTGATGTAAAACGACCTATGTTTATGTGTCTTGATTCTTTAGGTATGTTATCAACTACAAAAGAAGTAGAAGATACTGCCGAAGGTAAAGAAACAAGAGATATGACAAGAGCTCAAGTTCTCAAGGCTGCATTTAGAATATTAACTTTAAAATTAGGAAAAGCAAAAGTTCCAATGGTTGTAACAAATCATACTTATGATGTTGTAGGTTCATATGTACCTATGAAAGAAATGGGTGGTGGAAGTGGACTAAAATATGCCGCAAGTAGTATTGTGTATCTTAGTAAGAAAAAGGAAAAAGACGGAACGGAAGTTGTTGGTAATATTATCAAAGCAAAGAATCAAAAGTCTAGATTAACAAAAGAAAATTCTCAATGTGAAGTTAGACTTACTTATTCTAAAGGACTTGATAAGTACTATGGTTTACTTGCACTTGCAGAAAAACATAATATATTCAAAAAAGTATCTACAAAGTTTGAGTTACCAGATGGCAGTAAAGTTTTCGGTAAGTCAATTAATGACAACCCAGAAAAATACTTTACAGATGAAATTATGAAACAACTAGATGAGGCTGCGGCCAAAGAATTTTTATATGGAGATAATAATGAGTGAACTTAAAAAAGGTGATTTAGTAACTGTGTTAACACCACACGGTGAATTTATTGGAAGACTAGAAAAGAATGATGAAACAGGTGTTCATCTCACTAGTCCTAAAATGATGGTAGGCACTGAAAAAGGAACAATGGGATTTGCAAGAGGAGTTTGTATGACTGCTGAAGAAAATCCTAAGTCAGTTTGTTTTCGTAGTGGTGGAGTAATATTAGTTACACCAAGTAACCCAAACATCACAAAAGCATATACGGAAGTTGTAAGTGGATTAGTAACTTAATGGACGAAAAAACTTTTAGTTATATAGAAACTGAAAAGTATAAAGACCAAACTTGTATTGGAATCAATACAGGTAAATATGCAGGTGTAGTTTACAAGTATGGCAAAGTTACACCTGTTGTTAAAAATGATTCCTTGACAATGGAATTTGAATATGATATTGTTGAGAATAACGCAATACCGAGAGACCAGTTCAATGATGAATTTTTTAAACTCATTGGCGACATATTAATGGAAGTGATTGATGAAAAATATAACATTAACGATACTACAAAATCTGATAACGAATGAGGATTATGCTAGAAAAGTTTTACCATTTATAAAAAAAGATTATTTTCAAGATAAAAATGAAAAAATAGTTTTTGAAGAAATTGTATCCTTTGCTACAAAATATTCTAAGTTTCCTACTAAGACTTCTTTAGAAGTTGAACTGAATAATCGAAAAGATATTTCAGAACAACAATATAAAGAGATTACAACTATTGTTGGTGATTTTACTAGCAATGAAGTTGATAACGAATGGTTAATTGATACTACAGAAAAATTCTGTAAAGACAAAGCAATCTACAATGCAATCGTTGAAGGTATTGGTATCATTGAAGGTCGAGATAAAAATAAGACACCTGATGTACTGCCTAGTTTATTAACAGATGCACTAGCAGTTTCATTTGACAATAGAGTTGGCCATGATTATATTGAAGACGCTAAGAATCGTTTTGACTATTATCATCGTATAGAAAAAAGAATACCTTTTGATTTAGATTACTTTAACAAAATTACAAAAGGTGGACTTCCACAAAAAACATTAAACATTGCACTTGCAGGTACAGGTGTAGGTAAATCTTTGTTTATGTGTCATATGGCTGCAAACTGTATTAGTCAAGGTCGTAATGTTTTATACATCACCTTAGAAATGGCAGAGGAAAGAATCGCAGAAAGAATAGATGCAAATCTTATGAATGTCAGTATAGACAATCTTCATGACTTACCTAAAAAGATGTATGAAGATAAGATTGAAGCAATTACTAATAAGAATGTTGGTCAACTTATCATTAAAGAATATCCAACTGCATCGGCACATACAAATCACTTTCGTGCATTAATACAAGAACTATCAATAAAGAAAAGTTTTAAACCAGACATTATCTTTGTAGACTATTTAAATATATGTGCTTCAAGTCGTTTTAAAGGTGGCTCAAATGTAAACTCTTACACAATCATTAAAGCAATCGCAGAGGAACTTAGAGGCCTTGCTGTAGAGTGTAATCTACCTATTGTATCTGCTACACAGACAACTAGAAGTGGTTTTGTGTCAACTGATATTGGACTTGAAGATACATCAGAATCTTTTGGATTGCCTGCGACAGCAGACTTTATGTTTGCTCTTATCTCGACAGAGGAAATGGATGAGTTAAATCAGATATCTGTAAAACAATTGAAAAACAGATATAATGACCCTACTGTAAATAAGAGATTTGTATTAGGAATTGACAGGTCTAAAATGAAACTGTATGACGTAGAACTTAACGCTCAAGATTTATCTGATAGTGGTCAAGATAATGAAATACCTGTATTTGATAAGTCAAATAGTGGAGGGAAATATGCGAAATTTCAAGGTATCAAAGTTTAAAAAAAGATACTATGTTGGTGTTGACGATTCTAATTTAAACTATCCTTTTGTTGCAATTGATAAGAAAACAGACAACATTATATGGAATTTTGAGTTTCAAGAGGACGCTGAATTATGGTGTCATAAACAAAATCACGAACCTACGTTCGGAACTGGCGAAATACCTAAAATGATGCGAATGTATAAAGCATAAATACTTTCAAGATTATATTATAATAAATGGGAGCTATTGATGTCTATTAGACAATATGTACAACAAGTCAGAAATACAAAACAATCTAAACATATTCTAGAAAAACTAGATATTGTTGAAGAGATTATTTCAGAGGAAGTACTTCCTAAAGGAGTATTTGCTGAATTACCTTATGAAAAATCTGAAAAACTAACAACTTCAATAAGAGATGTTTATATTGCTCGTTCTGGTGATAGAGAAAACGACAGAGACGAGATACTTCGAAACCTTAAACAACAAGGTATCAAATCTGCTTTAGGTACAAGTTCATCATCAGTCGACCCAATTGATGGCACAATTGGATTTAGAAAATTCCGTATTTTTGTCAAACCAAAATCAGGTGGTATGCAAGAAACAACTTTAAACTCAAGTATCACAGAGTTATTCCCATGTATTGCATTTGAAAAGAAATACAAACCTTCCAATCCAACAGACTTTCATAAATTTTTATTAGATGTAGATATTAAATCTTTAAACTGCGTTCATACAAAAGATGTTGTGGCTGCACAAGAAACTATAAACAAAGCAGATACATCATCTAAGTTTGATGAAAAAATGGAAAATGCAATTGGAATATTAGGATATTTAAATCAAGAAAACAAAAACAAAAAAATTAAAGATGTCTATTGGGGTTATAGGTCAAGTTCAAAACCACCCGGGGTGCCAGGCAATCATCCAGGTGACATGTTTATTGAATATTTTGATAAACAAATGTTAGGTGTCAGTTTAAAAGCAGGTGGAAAGAAAACATCTGAACCACAATTAAATACCTATGTTGGAAGAGTATTTGATGTATTTAAAGATAGAACTTATGGAAAATTAATTCAACAAGCACACAAAGAAGTTTACTCAAAGATACCAGGCATATCAGATGCAAAATCTTTTATACGAGATAAAAAAACAAAATTAATATTAAAAGATTTTGATAAAAAAAATAATGAAAAATACGAAGAGTATTATAATCAGTATCTAGAAATTATGAGAAAAGGATTAGTTAATTTATTTAATAAAAACAAACAAGGTTCGATTAACTATATTAAATCTGAAATTTTAAGAGATGCACCAGATGTTCCTACAATTGTTATTAAAGCAATTGATAGTAGTTATGAAGAAGTAACTGATAAAGATGCTATAGGTGTGTTCTTACCACAAGTTAAATTTATTAAAGCATATGCTGGAAAGTCAAAACAAAATTGGTTTATTGAGTTGACATCTGGCCCAGATTCACTTAAAATGAACATGACAGTAAGAACAAATAAATCAGGTCATGCTGGAATGAAAAAGTTAGGACAGTTTAGTCTTGCAGTTAAATACAACGGATTGGCAAAATGATGAAGTTTACAGATTTACAAGAAAACAAAGCAGGTAAGAATCTTCACCTAGAACATTTAGAAGATGAGATTATTAACTTTGGTGTTGATGGTGGAAGAGCTGCAATTAATTTCTTGCGTTCATTAAGAGATATGTTGGCAGGTAATAGTCGTTCATCTGTTAATATGACTGTTAAGTGGGATGGTGCTCCAGCTATCTTTGCAGGTATTGACCCAGAGGATGATAAGTTTTTTGTTGCAAAGAAATCAGTTTTCAATGTTAATCCAAAATTATATAAAACAAATGAAGAGATAGATGCCGATTTATCTGGCGAATTAAATGCAAAGTTTAAAGTTGCATTAAAAGAATTTTCAAAACTTGGTATTGAGAATGTACTTCAGGGTGACCTTATGTTTACAGATGATTTAGAAACAGATACAATCGATGGTGAAAAGTTTATTACATTTCAACCCAATACAATTGTTTATGCTGTACCTGTCGATTCTGATTTTGCAAAGACTATAAAAAAAGCAAAAGTTGGTATTGTCTGGCATACAACATACACAGGAAAAACTTTACAGGGTATGAAAGCTTCCTTTGGTGCTGACATTAGTAAGTTGACTAAAGTATCAAGCGTTTGGCAAGATGATGCGACATACAAAGATGTATCAGGTGAGGCAACAATGAATTCCAAAGAAACAGATGCCGTTACATCTTCACTATCATTAGTTGGAAAGACATTTCAAAAGATTAATGCCACTATGTTGAAGAAGTTTCTTAAATTACAAGAATCTATGACAGGTCAAATTGCAGGTGCATCATGGAAAACATATACAAATAGCAAAGTTCGTAGAGGACAAAAGATAACAAATCCTAATAAACACGCATCAGAATATGTTGGGTGGGTAGAAGATTCTATACAAAAACAGATAGATAAAGTCAAATCAGCTGCAGGTAAGAAGAAATATGAGAATATTCAGAAACAATATAGTATTGAAATGAAAAAACACGTTAAAAATCTAGTTGAACTGGTAAAGTATCAAAACTTCTTAATTGATGCAAAGATGCAAATCGTCAGGAAACTAAATAGTGTTAAACAATTAACAGATACGTTTATTCGAACAAATAATGGTTATAAAGTGGTAAACCCAGAGGGTTATGTTGCAATAGATAGAGTATCTGGTAATGCTGTAAAACTAGTTGATAGAATGGAATTTTCTTTCAATAACTTCACAGCAGTAAAGTCATGGGATAGATGAAAACATTTAAAGACTTAGTTTCGACAATCAAAGAACTACGAGTTATATCAGTCGCACAAAGAAGAAAGATTGGTAGAAGAATGGCTCGTCTAGCCAAAACATCAGCATTTAAAGCCAAAAAAGAAAGAGCAATGAAAAAGATTGCTTCGCCTATGAAACAACGTATCAAGGCAAATAAGATGGCAAAGAAAATTATCATTAACAAATTTTATAAGAACTATGACAATATGTCACCTATGCAACGAATGAAAGTTGACCAATTGATTAAAGCAAAATATGGAGCTACGATTGATAAGATTGCAAAGAGAAGTTTAATCAAAGTTAAAAAGGGCGAGATAGAAAAGGTTAAAAAGGCAAGGATGGCGAATAAAGATGATTAAAAAATTTAACGTATTTGAAGCACCAGGTAAGAGTGTTGTATTTGCATTTGGTAGATTTAATCCACCAACAACTGGTCATGAAAAATTAATAGACAAAACAAAACAAGTTGCAGGTTCTAATGATTATAGAATCTATCCGAGTTTTTCACAGAATCCAAACAAAGACCCTTTACCTCATGCATTAAAAATAGCATATATGAGAAAGATGTTTCCAAAACATAAAAAAAATATTATTGCTGACAAAAAGGCAATTACTGCTATTAATATTGCAGTTAAGTTATATGACCAAGGGTACACAGATTTAAAAATGGTTGCAGGTTCTGATAGAGTAAAAGAGTTTGAAACGTTACTAAAAAAATACAATGGAGTTAATGGTAAGAGACACGGTTATTATAAATTTGATAATATAGACGTAGTATCTGCTGGAGAAAGAGACCCAGACGCTGAAGGTGTTTCTGGTATGTCTGCTTCTAAAATGAGATATCATGCAAACAAAGGTGAGTACGATGATTTTGTTGATGGTCTTCCAACTTCATTTAAAGACGGAAAAAAATTATTTAGAGATTTAAGAAAATATATGGGAATTAGAGAACAGAAAGATATGGGTAGTATGAATGATTATGAGAGACTAAGAGACAATTATCTCACAGGTCAAATTTGGAACATTGGTGATTTAGTCGAAGCAAAAGGAATAGAAGGAAAAATTATTCAAAGAGGAACAAACTATATTACATTTAATGACAGAGACGGAAAAGTTCACAAAGCATGGTTGCATGAAGTAAAACAAGATAAAGATGTTAAAGATAAGGCAGGTACACAACCTGCGAAATACTTTGCAGGTGTTTCTAAAAAAAGTAAAGATGCTAGAGATGCTCACTTTAAAAAAGGTTCAAAAATGGATGATGATAATCCAGCTGCATATGCTCCAGCACCAGGTGATGCAAAAGGGAAAACTAAACCAAGTAAACATACTAAGAAATATAAACAAATGTTTGGTGAAGATATGCCACAAACTATGGACAAAGACTTACAAGAAAAAATTGAAGGTTTAGTAAAGAAAGCAGAAAAGTCAGGTATTTCTTACGGAATACTAAAACAAGTTTACAACAGAGGAATGGCTGCATGGAGAACTGGTCATAGACCTGGTACTACTCCACAACAATGGGCATTTGCAAGAGTTAATTCTTTTGTAACTAAATCTAAAGGAACATGGGGTGGAGCTGATAAAGATTTAGCTGCAAAAGCAAGAGGAACAAAAGAGGCTTACGATATAGGTAAACCTTATGCCGACCACACGAAAGAAATAACACCGGGCGAGAATAAAAAAACTACAAAAGAAGAAATTGAAAAATGGTATAAGAGTGAAACTGTTCAAGAAAAATATGAATTAAAATATGGAAATGAATGGTATATTAAGTTAACGGAAACATATAAAAAGTTACTTGAAAAAGTTAAACCAGTTGTTCATGAAAACTGTGGCACACCAGATTGTTGTATGCAATGTGATACTGCTGAAACAGTTGTAGTTAAACCTATTAAAGAGAAAAGAGATTCATTCGGACAATTCATACTTAAAAATGCATGGGGCGAAATAACCGAAGATGCAGAGTATCAAGGAAGAAAAGTTAAACTTAATAATCCTACAACAGGTGATAGAAAAAAATATAAAGTTTATGTAAAAAATGACAAAGGTAATGTCGTCAAAGTAGAGTTTGGTGACCCAAATATGTCTATTAAAAGAGATGACCCAAAAAGAAGAGCCTCATTTAGAGCAAGACATAACTGTGACCAAAAGACTGACAAAACAACAGCAGGTTATTGGTCTTGTAAATTTTGGAGTACGAAATCCGTAACGGACTTGATGAAGGGATAATATGGCTGAAACTTTAACAGATTTTATGTCTCTTGCAACTGATATTAAAATTGGTGAAGACGACCAAACTAAAATAGATTTCGAAACAGCAGATGAAATACATTTCTATGCGGCTAATGCCGAACAAGTTTTTGTTTCAGACGGAGTATTTGGCCCACAAACAGATAGTGATGTTGAAAGTGGATTTGAATCAGGCGCACAGGATGTATTTGGTGTTTCTATAGGATTTGTATTTGATGCAATGGAGCCAATTGGTGCTAATACGGATAATAACCTAGATTTAGGACAGTCAGGTAGTATCTAAGAACTTATAAATAGGTATATGGGGAAAAAATATGTCAAAATATAGTAAAACAGACACACAACTCTACAATGAGGTGTTAAATCCGAAGGATGGTGCTGGTGCATATGTTAAAGATTTTAGAAAATCTGATGCCCCACAGTTCAAAGGAAAAACTGAAAAGGAAAAAGATAAGATGGCAGTAGCTGCATATTTAGATGCAAAAGACAAGAATGAAAATTTTCAAATAGCTGCTAACGAAGAAAAGGTTAAAATTACAGATATGAAAGATGCAAGTGTTATGAAAACTATTTCACAAGCATTAAAAAAAGCGAAGGATGTTAAAGCAACAAAGATACCAGGTGGTATTGAGTTAGATGGTGATATTAAATCATTAACTACTGTTGTTGATATTCTCTTTAATAAAACAATTAAAGGGGGTAGTTTAGAAACACCTGCAAAAATAAGATTAAGTAAAGAAGAAATAGAAGAATCTATTTCAATCAAACCTTACAAAAATGCAAAAGACCCATCTAAGAAAGGTTTAGAAATTAATAAGTCTGGTGGTATGAGTGGAAGCATTTTTATTAAAGATAAAAAAGAATTAAAAGATTTAATGAAAAAACTTATACAAGCAAGTAAATTATCTGGTTTAAAAGAAGAATTAGAAGAACTGTTTGGTATTTCTTCAAATCCTAATCATAGAGTAAAAGTTATTGTTATGTTAGATAAAGAAAAAATTGAATATGAAAAAAGTGGTTCTAACGGACTTGTAATAAAAGGCGTTTCTAAAGATAAACAACAACCGTTACTTAATAGAATTAAAAAAGAAGTTGGTATGTTTAACACTTATGTAAAAGAAGAAATAGAAGAAAAATTAAAAATACCAAATATGAAAACTATCAAACTTAAAAATGGTGCTAAAGTACTAGACAAAATTTATACAAACAGAACACAGGCTGACAATGCGGCTAGTTCTTTAATGAAACAACACAAAGGTGCAAAAGCAGATGCCTATCAATCACCTTTCAATAGTAAATTTTATGTTAGAATTAAAGAAGCATTAGATAAAGAAGATGAACCTAAAGTAAAAGAAATTATTAAAAAACTCAAGGAACTCAAGGGTGCAAGTAAAGCACATGCTGGACAAGCATCTGATTTAGAAAAATCAATAAAAGAAGACGGACACATGGATGTTCCAAGTTCAATAAGAATGTGTAAAACAATTAGTGAAGATGCTAGTCAAATAGAACAATCTCTTTCATCAAGAAGTGATGAAAATTTAGACACATGGTGGACAAATAAACTTGCTGTTGCAAGTAACTCGATGAACAAATTAAGAGACTATATTACTACACCAGTAGAAGAGGGAAGAAAATCACGATATGGAGTAACACCTTCAAAGAAAAGATATGACCCAGATAGTGGTGAAATACATGATGATGAAAGTGCTAACAAGCATATCATTATGCAAATGAGAAAGTCTGTTGATTTGAAAGGTAACTTTAAAGTAGAATTCGAAGACGGAAAGAAACAAAAGGTACCATTAGATATCGCACGAGCAGTAAGTAATAAGTATAATATGATTAAAAGACCAGCAGAAAAAGAAAAATTTCAAAAGGCTGCTGGAAAGTCCTATAAAGATTTACTTAAGGCATTAAAGGAGAAATAAATGACTTATTTTAATAGAAACTCTGAAGGTCTTGAGAATAAAATCAAACAGATTTTCGGTGAAACAGTTGCAAAAGAAGGCAACAAATTTACAAAAGAACTAATGGCTGCAAGAGAGAATGGTAAAAAATTCTTTGCAGTTAACGGTAAACAATACGAAACAGAATCATATAAAAATTACAATGAAGAAAAAGATGATTTCAAACCTCATATGATGTATGACCCAAAAACAGGTAAAGGCACTATGGCAAAAGTTATGGATGACCACCTAAGAATGAAGAAAATGGGTTACTCACATGAAAAGCCAAATGTTAAAGAGACTAATAAGAATGATAAGTCTGACGATGGTGAAGGTATGGACGCAGTTCAACCTAAGGCAGTAAAGAAAAAGTTCGCTGACAGAAAAGATAAAGATATCGATAATGATGGTGATACAGATTCTACTGATAAGTATTTACATAAAAGACGTAAAGCAATCTCTAAAGCAGTAAAGAATGAAGAAACTAATGCTTTAAAGCAAATGGCTGACGCTTGGACCGCAAAACATTCATCTATGAAAGATGCAGTTGCTAAGATTTGGGCTAATGAAGCAATGAATCCAGCACAACAAGCTGCTATAGCAATTTCTAAAAAAGAAAAAGGCGAAAAACCAAAGGATAAACAAGAAAAAACTATGACTGGTAAGAAAGAAACCAAAGTAGAAGTTAACCCAAAGGTATAATATGATATCACTTGTCGAAGCAATGAAGACAAGTACGGAAGATTTGCCACAAATATATTGTGACATGGACGGAGTACTATGTGATTTCATAAGAGGTGCAAATAATGCTGTAGGTGGTATATTTGCAACTGCTGATAGAAAAACACGTTGGGATAAGATTGTCTCTGGTGGTTCAAAGTTTTGGTCTGATTTAGAGTGGATGTCTGGTGGAAAGAAATTATATCAATTTATTGCAAGATATAATCCTAAGATTTTATCTGCTTATTCAGACAAAATGGCGGCTTCCTCTAAAAAGGGAAAGTTGCAATGGTTACAGAAACTTACTAATATAAAGAAAAAAGACACTAATTTAGTGTTACGTGACCAAAAGAAAAGATTCGCAGTAACGAAGGATAGACCTAATATCCTTATAGATGATTATGAAAAGAACATCAAAGAGTGGGAATCTGCGGGTGGGATAGGAATATTGCATATAAACACTGTGAAAACTTTATCTGAACTTAAAAGACAAGGGTTTAAATAGTATAAATAATGTTAAAAGATTTTATAAAATCAAATAAAGGAGACTAACATGGGATTATGGGGAGTAACAACAGCCGAAAAACCTAAGTTCTTGCCTGATGACAAGAATGCTGGTGGTTCGTCTGGTGCCAAAGAACACGCCATTGCAGTAACAGGCGGCTGGGGATTAACTCCTGGTCTCGCTGCTAGTGGTAACGATAACAAAAACGCACAACCAGAAGTATTGGTATGTGTAAAGAATTTAGCAGAAGCATTTGGTTCTGCATCAATCATAGGTATGAATTGGACTGACGCAACTGTCGGTGATACTGGTCTATTCGACATCACAATAACATTTGATGAAGCAGTAGATGTAACATCAGCTGCTTGGAGTGCTAACCAAACAATTACAAACAAAGCATATATCTTACTATCAAGAGTTGGTAAAACAGACATGGTAGAAGATAGTACAATGGCTTGTATGTATTTCTCTGGTTCAGGTTCAAACCAATTAGTATTCAGAGGAACAGCTCAAACTAATGCAGCTGCAGGTCACCTTGCTTTCAACGGCGAAGGCGTAGGGGATGCAGGTATTGTAACAGGTATTAACTTTGATGGTTCAGCAACATTAGACGAGGAAGATGGTTCTTCAGCATTAAGTTTACGTTTAGAAAACGGAACTTCATTTGGTGGAAAATTACTTGCTGAAGGTAGTGCTGGTAAATCTGCAAAAGTTAACGGTGCAATCACAACTGCAACAACAGCATTAGTATTAGATAACAACTCTGGTACAATCGCAGTAGGCGATGTTGTAACTGTAAAAGATACATCAACTCTTGCAATTAATGATACTGATGGCAATACTGCAATTTCTACAAACAATGACTTAACTGTAACTGCAACTAATGGTTCAACATCTGTAACATTAAGTGAAGCAATTACAATCGCAGACAATGTAGATTTAATATTCAACACTAACGGTGGTGAAGAAATTATTGTAGATGCTCTAGGTTTTGGAGTAGCAGGTCCAGCATTTGCTACAAGAAGCGATGTTATGACAATTACTAGAACTGGTGCCGATGAATCAGTAGGTTTCACATTAGAGGAAGCAACTACTGACTTAGCAGGTATCTCTAACCAAGACGGACATACTTTCCAATTGGTACAAGAATCTGGTAACGCTGCCGATAACAATAGTGACGGTAGAAACGCCGAAGTAATCAATGGAGACGCACTTGAAGTGGAGACATCATTAAGTGATTCTGCAACATTCCTTGCTTCTGGTTCTTCATCAGGTACTGCAAACATCCTAAGAGGTGTAGATGTGGCTGCCTCATAAGGCGTATAAATAAGTTTATAACGGATTCGTCCGTTGTATTAATACATATGGGGCCCCTAAAAAAGGCTCCGTGATGTAAGATAGGGGCAACCTGATTTCTTACAGTAGAATCCCACCAATAATATGGTGGTTAACATAAAAGGAGACCTTAAATGGCTGATTTAAAAATCACGGCATTAACTTCACTAGCAGCTGCTTCAGCGAGAGAAGATTTATTGCACATAATCGATGACCCGTCAGGAACACCGATTAACAAAAAAGAAACAGTTGGAGATTTTTTCAACGCACTTTCAACACCAGTAACACTTGCAGACAGTGACGTAACTTTAACAGAAGCGCTACACGCTGGAAGAATTTGTATTACACCAAACGTAAGTGGTGCTAGAACATATACATTACCAACACCAAAAGTTGGAATGGAATTTAGATTTATTGGTCCTACAGGTTTAGCTGCGGCTGATGGTCATTCTGTGGTCATCGCTTCAGGCGCTGGTAACTCAATTTTCTTTAAAGGACAATTAGTACACCACGATACAAACCAAACTGGTCAAACATCAGCAGTTATTTTTAGTGACCAAAACTCAAATGAGACACTAACTTTAGCAATTGGACAAGCACACGATATTACATGTATTGGTACATCAACTACTACATGGCAACTATCTGGTTTTGTTGCATCTGATACAGCACCAGCATTCGCTGACTAAGAGTAATTAATACTTTTTGGGGGCTCTTTTATGAGCCCCTATTTAATCAATAACTTTATTACAAAGGAGTGATAATTATGAGTTTGGAAACAAACAAAATTAAGGCAAGACTTGATACTCTACAAGCAGATATGCAAAAACTACAAGTTAGTATCAAAGAACTTGAACAAAAAAAATTAGAAGCAATTGCTCAGTTGAACGCATTTCAAGGTGCGGCTCAACAATGTCAAATGTTTCTTGTAGAAATTAATAATGAAAAGGCCTCGAGTGAAAATCCTGGTGACATGGGAGAACTTCCTGATGCACCCGAAGATAAGTACGATACTAATCAAGACAAGGATGACACTGAAGCACCAATGTGATTATAGTGTATGCTATAAGTAAAATTCCTCATAACGAGGTATAAATTAAGGAGACGGTAATGGCCGATAAGAAAATTACAGCTTTAACAGACCTTTCAACAGGTATTGCATCAGCTGATTTATTACACGTAATCGATGACCCATCAGGTACACCGATTAATAAGAAAGTTTCAGTAGCAAACTTCATTAACAATCTACCATCATTCATAGGATTTTCAAACTCAGTTGAAGATATTTCTGATGGTTCACAAACAGCAATCTCTGTTTCAACAGCATTAACACTGTTACAAACAGCAGGTTCTAATGCAACAACTCTTGCTAACGGTACAGTAGTTGGACAAATAAAAATCATCGTACACGATACTGATGGTGGTACATCTGTTCTGACACCTGCAACAAGATTAGGTTATGCAGACATCAACTTCGCAGACGATGGTGATACAGCAACCTTGTTGTGGACAGGTTCTGCTTGGGCAGTTCTATCAACAGTTGCAATGGCAGCTGATAGTGGCTTAGTGGATATTGCTAACTAATATATACTTTTATGGGTGGGGATTTATTCCCCACTCTTAAAAAAGTTAGGAAAAATAAAATGAAAAATTTTAAAAAATATATCGAAGAAGCTGCAGGCGTAGGCACACAAAATCAAGGATTTCAATTTGATAATCAGATTAATCCAGCTGCACTTGCTAATCCTCTTGTTATACAAAGATTAAATGCATTTGTTGGTGCTATAGTTAATGAACAAACTAAGATACCTGAAGATGCAATATCAATGTTAAGAAGTAAGTTAATGAGAGTAGGATTACAATTCGGTGAAGTACCTATGTTTGAAGGTAACACTGGTTCATATTCACTACCTCTATCACTGTTTGGTGGAAGATTCGGAAAAGATGAAAATACACCACATAATGAGTTTCTAGACGATGATGGTATTTCTAGTCAAGTAGAAGGTGGATTATCACTTAAACTTAGTTATGAAATGACAGAGGCAAATTGTTATAAGATTTTCGCAAAAATAGAATAGTTAAATATGTTCGAGAAGATTACTTCCGAAAATATCATTATGTTTGCGATAAAAAACTATAACAACCCACAATGTGAGGGTGAGTTAGAGTTTCATGATGATTTGAATAGGTTTAAATATATTAAAAGGTTGTTTAAGAAGTATTCAGAAACAGGCGAATTAAGAGAACGTTTGTTACTAAATCACTTTATTATTATTAACAATGTATTTACCTCAACTGCCGCGGTGACGTTACTCTTGTTTAAAGTAGAGAAACAACATTGGGGTGTGATGAAATCTTTCCTAGTTTATCTAAATATGATTGAGAAACACGAATTAATAGATGTTCAACATGACGAACATGCGTTGGAAATTTTAAGGGGAATATAATGGGTAGAGCAGTAGATTTATTTGTAACTTATCGTTTTATTAAGTTACTTACAACACCATTTGAAAAGATGCCTGCGTATAAGTTGGGTGTCATTGACAAAGATGGTAACAGAATTCGAAAAGAAAAATCTTCAAAACCAGAAGTTGAATTAACAACATCTGAATTACAAAGTTCCTATACAATTTTACACAAATTAGTTTTTAATATTAAGAAAATTTTTAACAAAATACCAGGTTTAAAAACAAAAGTCGGAACATATGCGGCCGCACTATTCCTACTTAAAGATACATTTAAAGAATCCGTATCAGACCCAGATATGTTTGAAAAAGAGTTTATTAAGTATCTTAAAGAGAATAATATTGATTTTGATGACGAAATATCAGAGGAAATCATAGGATTTGGTGAACAATTACCAAAAGGACGATATCGTTTAAAACAAGATATACTAAATAAACAGGAAGAAGAATTAACTGCTAAGAAAGGTGATGTTGTTATCGCATTCGATGATGAAGCACCTGTAGATACAGTATTAGGATTAGAGATTTTTTCAGTAGTACATGAAAAGTCGCAAGAGAAAATCTATGTTAGTTTGGAGGATTTAGAAAATGCGTAAATTTATAGAAGTAACACCGTTCACAGGTAGACCAGTTGAAGAAGACGCACCAACAAACGCAACGGGTACTGCTGTCGCTGGAACAGGTGATGATAGTTCAGTTGTACCAGTAAAAAAGAAAAAAAGATTTTTAGACGCAAGAACTAAAGCATATAGAACACATGCTGAAAAACTTGCAAAGATGCGTGAGAGAAGAAGTAAATTAAAAGAAACTGTTCTTAACAAAGCAGATAACTTTGAAAGAGCATTATACATGGTTGAAGACAATATTGATATGTTAAGAGATATTGTAAAGAAGAAACAAAACAAATCAATTAAATTTAAAGATGGTCAAATGAGAGTTGACTTAATGACTGCAAGTACAATTACTCAAGTATATGATAAAGTAAATACAACAAACAAAAAGAAAATTGGAAACATGGTTAACGGCTCTAAGAGAGACTTTCTAAAAATATCTAACGCTGTATATTCTCTAGCCAACAAAAAGTAATATGCCCCTAACACTTAAAGAGTACGGTCTGGCTTATGAGCCTTCAGGTAGAAGTCAAGCATATGGACTGTATGAACCTATCGCTGATTTAAATGCCAATAATGAAAAAAAAGTTACCCAATCAGATATCAATCAATTAGAAAAATACGCAGATAGATTATTTGCATCATTAAATATTGACGTAGAGTTTACTAAACATTTTATGGACAGAGTAAACGATGCAAGAAATAAAAAACAAATTACCCCAGCAGAACTTACAAGACTTTTCAAACAATCCTATAAAAAGTATGGTAAGAAGATTGCTAAATTAGGCCCAGATGCAGAAGCAGTTATCAATGATATGCAAACAGATATCAATATGCCCTTTGCACTAAAATTAGACGGACAAGAACTTGACCTTATTGCAAAAACAGTAATGAGAAAAAAAGACTTTAAGACGAAGGGCCCAAAGATGAGTTTTGAACAGTTCAGAAACGAAAGTTTGTGGGCGAACATACATAAAAAACGACAAAGAATCAAACAAGGTTCTGGTGAAAAGATGAGGAAGAAGGGTGACAAGGGAGCTCCAACACCTACACAATTAAAAAGAGCTAAGGGAGATTAAAATGGAAATAATAGATTTATTACTAGCGAATGAATATTTGCTAACAGTAAAAGCATTGGCAACTAAATTTTGGATGTGGACAGTATTAATCACATTAATTATTGTAGGATTTATCATCAATCTTTTCGACAAGAAAAAGACAGATGGTCGTGTCAATTTTAAATACACAGATTACCCACATATGAAACCAATCAGAATTGCTACAAAAGGCAAAGGTTTTTTTGCAATGATTAAAATGTGGCTTCTAGGAGTAAGACATTGGGAAATCACAACAGATTTTTCATTTTCAGTAGAAGGAAAAAAGTTTATCATACCAGCAGGTTTTAAGTTCGATGGTGCAAGTATTCCAAAATTCTTGCATATGTTTTTATCACCAGTCGGGGTGCTGTTAATAGGTGGTCTTGTACACGATTATGCGTACAAGTATGAAACCTTATTAAGAAGTAATAAGAAGGATACCATGGGTAAGTTATCTCAAAAAAGAGCAGACCAAATCTTTAGAGATATAAACATCGAAGTAAATGGTTTCTTCTTAATGAACTATCTAGCATATTGGTCTTTAAGACTAGGTGGATTCATGGCTTGGAATAAACATCGAAAAAACGGTGCCAAGATATAACAACCATTATAAGGAGAATCTTATGAATTGGATAAAAGGAAGAATAAAAGAAATGTCAAGTTGGTCAGGCGCAAGCTTGATTGCCTTAGGCATGTTGATAATACTTGGAGGCCCTTTCGTAAACATACTAGCATACGCAGCTATAGTTTGGGGAGCTCTATCCATAATTAAGAAAGACTAATTAATTGGTAGGCATTAGATTATTTTTAATTGGTATAGTCGCCAGTGCTTTAATAGGCGCTGGCTTCTATGTTATGAAATTAAGAAGTGATAACGAAATATTAAAAGCAAATGCCATTAAGTTGGAAGATGCGATTACTGACCAAAAACAGTTAATCGAAAATCAACAAAAAGACTTTGAACAGATTCTAAATGCTAATAAGGAAATGACAGTTCTTATTGACACACTAAAAAAAGATTTAACAGACTTAGATAAAAGATTTAATAAAAAGAACAGAGATTTTGGTAAACTTGCAATTGAAAGAACAGAATCAATTCAGAGAATTACGAACAGCGCTAGTGATAGAGCAACTCGTTGTATTGAAATTGCTAGTGGTTCGCCGTTAACAGAAAGTGAAAAGAATGCTACAAAGAAATCTGAAATTAATACAGAGTGTCCTAGTATCGCTAATCCTAATTACATTTCTTACTAGTTGTAGTTCGGTTAAAAAATTAGAGATATTTAAAGAGGAAGTACCAAGAGCAAAACTTAACTTGGAAAGTCCTAAACCTTTAGTTCTTGAAAGAATAGAGTGGCATGTCATGACAAGTGAAACATCTGAAGAACTTTTCGCAAAACTTGAAAAAGATGGTATTGACCCAGTTCTATTTGGCATAACAGATATAGACTATGAAATGTTAGCTAAGAATTTTGCAATTATTCGTAATCAATTATATTTAACAAATAAGATACTTGACCAATATAAAGACTACTACGAATCTGAAGAAATTGCAGAAACAGAATAATATAAATATACTTCGATGAGGGGAACTATAAATGTCTGACGACCAATACAAATTAGATATTGAAATGTTGAAAAGAGATGTTTCAGAAATGAAACTTATTCACAGTCGTATAGATAATGCAATAGATAAGATATCCAATGTATCTAACTCTATTAATAGAATGCTCGCAGTTCATGAAGAAAAACTCACATCTCAAGAAGACGCAATCATAAATTCACAATCACTCGTTGAAACTCGAAGAGCAGAGTTTTCCAATGAAATCAAGGAAATTCACGACCGTATTACTAGTAATAACAAACAACTTACTCAATTGATGTCTGAACAACATCTTGAACAAACACAGGCGCTAAACGGCCTTAAATCCGATATTTTTGGGCGTGTAGCAGTGTTAGATAAGTTTAGATGGTTACTAATAGGTGGTTCAATAGTAGCTGGATTTGTTATTCACAAATTAATGAATTTCGGCATAAGTATCTCTTGACAATCACTTATTAACCCTCTAGTATAGGAAAAAATGACGAAGTACAAGGTACAAACTCATAAAATACATGTGAGACATCTAGAAGTTCATGCTGATTCAGAAAAAGAGGCGATTGAAGTTGCCCGTAAGATAGTGGACGGCTTAACGCACCAAGTACCTAAAGTTACGTACGAAAAAAAATTAAAAAGTATAAGAAAAGTCAAAGAAATTAATTGACAATCCCACCTAAGTGTGGTATAGTTTCATCATGGACATGTATCTACAACAAAAGTATCTACTTTTGCTATCTTCACAATTAGGGCAGTTTAAGAAAAAGAATAACAATCTTTATAACTTTCGATGTCCGTACTGTGGTGATTCTCAAAAACATAAGAACAAAGCAAGAGGTTATGTTTTCGAAAAAACAAATACTCTAATATTTAAATGTCACAATTGTGGCGTAGGCACAAATGTTCCTAAACTAATCAAACATGTAGATGAAGTCTTGTACAATGAATTTTGTACAGAGGCATATCGTTCAGATTTACCAAAAGATACTAGTATAGATAGTATAAGTGAGTTATCCACAAATGTTAAGAAGTTGTTGAAAGAATCAACTTCTAAGATAAGAAGTTTAAAGAAAGTTTCACAATTAGAACACACTCACCCGGTTAAAGAGTTTGTAGTTGATAGAAAGATACCATCAGACAAACACTATCTACTATATTATGCACCACAGTTTTATAAGTTTGTAAATACAATTAGCGATAACAAATATCCTAGTTTAGAATCTGACCATCCTAGATTAGTGATACCTTTCTTTAATGAGAAAAATGAATTATTTGCTATACAAGGAAGGGCCTTTGGAAATGAAACTCCTAAATACATCACTATCAAACTCGATAGTAATCAAGAAAAAATATATGGACTTGAAAGAGTATCTTGGAAACACAAAGTATTTGTGGTCGAAGGGCCTATTGACAGTTTATTTGTGGATAATTGTATTGCAACTGCTCAATCAGATTTAAGGATTAAGGGCAATACAGTTTTAATACCAGATAACGAACCTCGCAACTTAGAGGTTGTGAATCAAATTGAAAAGTATATTGAAGAAAATTATGATGTTGTTATTTGGCCAGAACACGTAAAAGAAAAAGATATAAATGAAATGATTCTCTCAGGTAAAACTGAAAGAGATATAAAGGATTTAATTGCTCAAAATACCTTTAATGGTTTATTAGCAAAAACAAAATTATTGCAATGGAAAAAAGTTTGACTTATTGTGTAAAGGCCTTTGATGAAATCTATTCTGATAATGCAAGTCGTTATAGATTATGTTGTCATGCAGATATTAATAAAACGATATCTCATATGAATACAACAAACACATTACCATTTGATTATTTTTTATCAGATGCAATGGAAGAAATTCGCAATGATATGTTATCGGGTAAAAAGATACAAGGCTGTGAAGGATGTTATGAAAGTGAAGAGCGAACAGGTTCTAGTCATAGAACTCATTTTAATAGTATTACAAAAAATAATATTGAAGTTAACAATGTTATTACAAAGTTAAAAAATTTTGGTAGTCGTTGTAATCTTGGATGTTATATGTGTCGTCCTTATGATTCATCGACAAGAAGACAAGAATTAAAAGCTGCAAACTTAGTAGATACATGGAATGATTTGGGTCTTGCAGAGTTTGAAAGAGAATGGGTGACAAATGTATCATCGACAGAGGTTGATACATTTAATCAAAATATTTTAGACAATCTTGATAAAGTAAGAAAGATTAAAATATTTGGTGGAGAACCTGTTTTACTAGATAGAATGTGGCAGTTCTTAGATAAGATAGTCTGGCACGAATCAAGAAAGATTGATTTAGAAATATGTACGAACTTGACGCAGATAGAATATAAGAAATGGTCATTAAAAGAAATTGATAGAAAATTTAAGTCACTTAAGCTTATTGTTTCCTGTGACCACTTTGGTGATAAACTTGAATTTATTAGATATCCCATAGACGTAAAAGAGTTTGAAAAGAATCTAGAGATTATGAAAGACAATGTCATGATGATTAATTGTACTGTAAGTATATTAAATGCATTTGACTTGAAAGAAATAGAGGAATATTATAAAGACTTTAGAGTTAATTATGAACCTGTATATAGTCCAGCATCTTTGTCTGTAAAGAATTTACCAAACAAAGAAGAGATAAAGTACATACCAAATGATTTGATAAAGAACGAAATTATGAAAGAAAAAAACGATGATGAGTATAATAAGGGAATCTTATATATACAAGCGTTAAAGACGCATAGAGGGAAACAATGAAAAAACAATACTGCAATATCAAAATCGACACCGCCAGAGACGAAAACTTTTCAGACCAAGCACAGAAACTTTTAAAAGATTATTATTGTTTAGAGGAAGAAGCTTCCCCCCAATACGCACTAGCAAGAGCATCAAACGCATACTGTTATGGTGACAGAGAACTTGCACAAAGAATTTACGATTACGCATCCAAAGGTTGGTTTATGTTTGCATCGCCAGTTTTATCAAATGCACCTCTTCCAAACAAAAAACCAAAGGCATTACCTATTTCTTGTTTTTTAACTTATGTACCAGATACATTAGAAGGATTAATTTCTCACACATCAGAACTTAGATGGTTATCTGTTAAAGGTGGAGGAGTTGGTGGACATTGGTCAGGCGTTCGTTCTGTATCAGATGTTGCACCAGGCCCATTACCATTTATGCATACAGTAGATGCAGATATGTTGGCGTATCGTCAAGGTAGAACTAGAAAAGGAAGTTATGCGGCTTACTTAGATGTATCACACCCAGACATTGCAGAGTTCTTAACAATTCGTATTCCAACTGGTGACATTGGTCGTAAGTGTCTAAACTTACATAATGCAGTTAATGTTACAAATAAATTTATGGATGCAGTTAAAAAAGGTTTAGATTGGGAACTTATTGACCCACATGATGGTACTATCAGAGAAGTTGTTAAGGCAAGAAAGTTATGGGAACAAATTTTAGAAACAAGATTTAGAACAGGCGAACCTTATGTTAACTTTATTGATACTGCAAATGATAAAATGCCAAAGGCTTTAAAAGACAAAGGATTAAAAATTCATGGTTCAAATCTATGTAACGAAATACATTTACCTACTAGTGAAGATAGAACAGCAGTTTGTTGTTTGTCATCTCTTAACTTAGAAAAGTATGATGATTTCAAAGATTCAAATATTGTAAAAGACCTCATTACATTTTTAGATAATGTATTACAATTCTTTATAGATAATGCACCTGACGATTTAGGAAGAGCAAAGTTTTCAGCAACGCAAGAAAGAAGTCTTGGACTTGGTGCTATGGGTTATCATTCTTATCTACAAAAACATATGATACCATTTGAAAAATCAGGACATATTAATAAAGAAATTTTTTCTTGGATAAGAAAAGAAGCAGACGAACAAACTGTACTCTTAGGAAAAGAAAAGGGTGTTGCACCAGATATGGAAGGCACCGGAAGACGAAATGCTCATTGTCTTGCAATTGCACCTAATGCTAATAGTTCAATGATAGTAGGAACATCACCATCTATTGAACCTAATAAAGCAAATGCATACACACATAGAACTAGAGCAGGTTCGCATTTAATGAAAAATAAGTATCTTGAACAGATACTTGAAAAACACAAAATGAATAACGCTGAAGTTTGGACAGGTATTGTTACTAATGCAGGTTCTATACATCATCTTGATTTTTTAGATGATGAAACTAAAGAAGTATTCAAAACTGCTGTTGAGTTAGACCAAATGAGATTGGTTGAACTTGGTGGACAAAGACAAACTTACTTAGACCAAGGTCAATCGTTGAATTTGTTTTTTCCAGCTGGAGCATCAAAGAAGTATGTACAGTCAGTACACATGAGAGCATGGGAAAGTGGTTGTAAAGGACTTTACTATTTAAGAACGGAAGTTTCACATCGAGCAGAAAATATTGCTTCGAAAGTGAAGTTAGATAAATTAAGTGATTTTTCAGACATCAAAAAAGACGAAGAAGAATGTCTGGCTTGTCAAGCATAAACATAAAGGAGAAATAAATGGACGTACAAATATATTCAACGCCAACTTGCGGTTACTGTCTAAACGCAAAGAATTGGTTTAATGAACACGGAATTGAGTTTACTGAACACTCAATAATCAATGAAGAAGAGAAGTTAGAATTTTTCCAAAGAGTTAATAATGTAGAGGAAAAAATAGGAAACAAGACAGGTAGTATTATGTCTGTTCCCCAAATTTTTGTGAATGGTGAAAGAATTGGTGGTTATGCACAATTGCTTGAAAGTTCAGAAAAGATTCTTAAAAAAAGAGGTGGTGGACTTTACAAGTTTAATGAAACATACAAACCTTTCCATTATCCATGGGCAGTTGACTTTGTTCAAAAACATGAAAAAGTTCATTGGATTGAAGATGAGGTTGACCTATCCGAAGATGTAACTGATTGGAAGGGCGGCAAGATGACTGATATTGATAAAGAATTTGTAACACATGTTCTTAGACTTTTCACACAATCAGATGTTGCTGTTGGACAAAACTATTACGACCAACTCTTACCAAAGTTTAAAAACAATGAAATAAGAAACATGTTAGGTTCGTTTGCATCAAGAGAAGGAATACATCAAAGAGCATATGCATTATTAAATGAAACACTTGGTTTACCAGACGAAGAGTTTCACGCATTCCTAGAGTATCAAGAGATGGCTGACAAAGTAGATTTTATGATGGATTCTAACGTAAATACAAAAAGAGGAATGGCACTTGCACTTGCTAAATCAGTTATGAACGAAGGTATCTCATTATTTGCATCGTTTGTTATGTTACTAAACTTTCAAAGATTCGGTAAGATGAAAGGTTCTGGTAAGATTGTTGAGTGGTCAGTAAGAGATGAATCAATGCACGTTGAAGGTATTGCACATTTATTCAGAGCATTCTGTGCTGAAAATGCGTCTTTAGTTGATAATGAATTAAAGAAAGAAATCTACGAGATGTCAAGAAAAGTTGTTGCCCTTGAGGATGCGTTTATTGAATTAGCATACAAAATGGGTGAACCAGAAGGTCTACCTAAGGAAGATGTTAAGAAATATATAAGATATATCGCAGACAGACGATTACTACAACTTGGATTGAAGACAAACTTTAAAGTCAAAGAAAATCCGATACCATGGTTAGAGTGGATTTTAAATGCCGCAGACCATACGAACTTCTTTGAAAATAGAGTGACCGAGTATGAAGTCGCTGGATTAACTGGTGATTGGGGTGTTGCTTATGAAGACCCAAACTCTAAAGTTAATTGTGACGCAGATGAAGGTACATGTACAATAGAAGAACATAACCATGAAAATACCCATGACAAACATGTACAAGAAAGTCTATTTTAAATGAAAAAAAATATCTTATGTGAGGAATGTGAAGCAACATATGAGATTAAACATGATTTAGATTCAAATTATTTTATCATTGAGTACTGCCCATTTTGTGGTACTCAACAAGATAATGAGAATGAATATGTTTCGTATGAAGAAGATGAGGATGAATGAAAACACAATCGGCCAAAGCAAAGGGTCGTAGATTACAACAATGGTTTCGTGATTTACTGATTGAAAAGCTTAATATACATGAAGAAGATATAGAATCTAGAAGTATGGGCGCAGGTGGGGAAGACCTCATCATGGCCCGTGCGGCTAGGGAAAAGTTTCCTTATTCTATAGAATGCAAAAATCAAGAGGCACTTAATATTTGGAAGTCTTATGACCAAGCCAAAGAGAACTCTGGTAAGTATGAACCTATCGTAGTATTAAAAAGAAATAATACTAAACCCCTAGTCTTAGTAGATGCAGATTATTTTGTAAGATTGCATGATAAGTTGTGATACACTTTTGTATGGTAAAATATGGCGAAGAACTAAAAGGCCATCAAACTAGTAAACTAGTTAAGGACTTAATAGAACCTGTAAATAACAATGTTGAAAATGTAAAGTTTCACTTATTATCAGATACACCAATGGTTGATTTTTCAAATGATGTTCAAATTGTTAATCATTATTTAAAAGAAGAAGAAATCAAAAGACATAATCATTGGGTTAAATCTTATTTCTTTGACCCAGAGATGTTAAATGCAGATAAACACGATGAAACCATCGTAGTAGATATTGATATGTTCTGGCATGATGACCCTAGTTGTGTTATCAACTTTCCTATTAAAGAAGGTCAATTTGCAAGTATGCCAAGATGGTGGGCAAAAGATAAGATGAAAGATTGTCCTATTAGTGGTAACTACTATAAGTTTAAATCTCATGATTTTAAACATGTTGCACAAATATTTAAAATACACTATGAGTATTATCAAAAGTACTACTATGAAAATGGATTTGTAGAGAGAAAAGATTTGGGTGAACAAAACTTTGTTTGGGATATGGTTAAACATGCTGAACTTTTATTACAACCTGCACATTGGTGTTTCAAAGAATCACCCGAATACCCCGAAAGATATATCTATGCATTTGAAGATTACACAGGCGACAAGTATCTAGATTGGTATGATAAAGCAATTTGGACACATTCTAGAAAGGATACCCATTGAAAAAAGTTTTAGTATTAACTGCACACCCAGATGATTTAGAACTGGCGTGTGGTGGAACAGTTGCAAGATTTGTTGATGAAGGTGTTGAAGTAACAAACTTAATTGTTTGTTCAAATGTACCTCATAAAAAATATGTACCTGAATCTTCGAAGATACTTGGTTTTAATCCACTATATCTTGAACATAGAGATGAATCAATAACAAGAGAAGTTGTCGCAGAAATTGAGGGATTAATTGATATATCATCCTATGACTTACTCATAACGCATTGGAAAGAAGATTGGCATCAAGACCATAGATTCTGTCATAACTTAGGAAACAGTTTAAGACGAAAACAACCTTTAAATGTATGGTATATGAATGCATATCCTTATTGTCAAAAGTACACTAGTTTTGATGCAAATGTCTTCGTAGATATTACTAAATACATAGAGCAAAAGAAAAATTCCATTTTATGTTACAAAAATGTATCAACAAAGTGGACGAAAGATACAGAGCATCTTACTGCTTATCGTGGGGCTTTTATTGAAACCCAACATGCAGAAATATTTAAAGTAGATACTCTTATCGTATAGGAGTAATGTCTATGGATATTGTTGAAGTATTAAATCAATACGGTTTTGCAACCCTAGCCGCAATAGGTATGGGTTACTTTATATACTTCATTTATACGTATATAACAACTCAAGTTAAAGTTAAATTATCAGAGATGAGTACAGTTCTTATTGCTTTAATCGATAGAATTCGTATGTTAGATAATGATTTGATTAGATTGCGTTCTAAACTGAATACAGTCCTAACTTTAAGAGAAATAGAGAAACGTAAAGAAGATAAAGAATAAATACTAATATGAACAATAAAGAAAAATATTTACCCGGTCTTTTTATCCTAATAATCGTATTTATAGCATGGTCAGTAAAACCTGTCTATGCAAGTGAAATGTATTTTGAATTTGGTAACCCTGCATTTAGTGGAGATGGTTACTCTTCTCATGTACTATCTGTTGACCAATTACAAGAACAAAGAAGGCAAAAAATGAAAGATGAGGGAAAATCAGCAGCCTCAGCTGCAGAAAGAGCAGAAAAAAATAAAACTGTCAATAAGTTTATTGCAAATGTCGAATCAAGAATCTACGCAAACTTATCAAAACAATTAGTAGATAATATGTTTGGAACAAGTTGTGATAGTAGTACAACAACATGTCCAACTAGTGGTACTTCAGAGATAGAGGGTGCTACAATTGCTTGGGTTAAAGATACAACTTCCGATATAATAACATTGACTGTTACTTCTGATGATGGTACGATTACTGTTATAACAGTACCGATAGGGGATTTTGTATTTTAAGATAGATAATGGACAATATATTCTTTACTATACTTGCTGAATTTGGATTACCTGTAGCAGCTGCAGTTGTTATGGGATACTTTATATTTTTAATATTAAAATATATACTTGAATCCGTTATAGGTCAAGTATCAGGAATGCATGGAATTATTATGGCATTAGACAATAGAGTAAAAAACATGAATAATGATATGATTAAATTAGATATTCAAATATCAGATGCATTGAATTTGAGACAAGATGAAGAGAGAATAAGTAGGGCAGATGGTAAAGAAGACGCAAGGAGAGACTAAAGATGAAATCAAATATTCAGTCATACATTGGGGTGATAGTGTTGATTACATTGACCTTGTTATTAAGTGGTTGTCAAACTTCTCAAGGAAATAAATCAACATACAAAGGTTCTATGCCTTATGTTGAAGGTACACCAACAATAGTCTTGTTGCGTGAAATACCTGATTTAGATAATCAACCAGTAATTACTATTGCAGTTTATGATTTTACAGACCAGACAGGACAAAGAAAACCAAGTACAAAGTTTTCTCAATTATCTACAGCAGTAACACAAGGTGCTGATGTCTTTGTTATTAATGCATTGAAAAGTGTATCTGGTGGTGATTGGTTTCAAGTCATCGAAAGAAAAAATTTAGACAATCTTGTTAAAGAAAGACAACTTATTCGTTCAACAAGAGATTTATATGACGGTGAACAAGAAATAGAAAATATACTTAAACCACTTCTCTTTGCAGGTTTAATAGTTGAAGGTGGAATTGTAGGATACGACAGTAATACTAACTCTGGTGGTTTTGGTGCAAGATACTTTGGTATCGGTATAAATGATGCTTATAGAGTTGACCAAGTAACAGTTGCCATGAGACTTATATCAGTACAAACTGGTGAGATATTACTTACAACAAATGTAACTAAAACAATTGCAAGCCATAGTGAAGGTGGTGATGTTTTTAAGTTTTTAGATATGGGAACTAAGGCATTAGAAGTTGAAACAGGTGTCGCAGTAAATGAACCCACAAATTATGCAATTCGAACTGCAATCGAATATGCAGTTTTAAATATTATAATGGATGGTGAAAAAGAAGAATTTTGGAAATTTAAGAATGAATTAATAGAAATACCAAAAGAAAACGAAAATAAAGTTGATAAAAACACCAATAATGTGGAAAATCAACAGGTAGAAGTCATCGAAAAGTCCATAGAATCGACCGATGAAGACCATCCAATACATAAATAGTAACGAACAACATAGTTCAAACGAGGGAAAGACATGGTAAAAATAATAGGTTTCGTCATGTTTGTTATGTTTTTAATAATTCCGGTTAACGCAAACGACATTTATGTAACACAGTCGGGTGCATCATTAACCTTTGATGTTTTACAAGACGGACAAAATAACACGATAGGTAATAGTACAACTGCTTCTGCATCTTCTGGTGCTACCACTAGTTTGAATATTGACCAAGTCGGTGATAGTAATGTTATCAAATATCAAATTAATGGTGCCACTTATACAGGTGTTATAAACTTGACTGGTAACTCAAACGATGTAGACCTAAATTGTGATAGTGGTAATAATAACAGTTCATGTGGAAACGTAACTGCTAACATAACCATGACAGGTTCATCAAATGATATAGACCTAGACATAGGTGAAACATCTTCAGCCGCAGGTTCAACTGTAAATATTACAGGTGCTTCAGGCTCAGATAGTAATACCATAGCGGCAACAGTTGATGGTGTAAGTGCTATTTTAACTATTACAGTAAATGGCGACACTAACAATTACTTAATTGATATAGACGGCGATGGTGATTCTGTAGGTCACACATTAATTCATTCACATACAGGTTCGATAGCAGATGTCGATATTACACAATCAGGTGTATATGATAATATGATTAACTTAACAACAAGTGGTGACAATGCAAATATCGATATTATTCAAAGAGACTAAAACAGTCGTTTTAGGTATTTTCCTAATCTTATTCAGTACTACGCTTTATGCATCAAGTATAGGTGATGTAGTACTGAAAGAAGGAAATTCAGTAATCGAAAGAGAAGATAACTCAGAGGTTACAGTAGAAAAAGACTTAGATATTTTTTCTTATGATACAGTTAAAACAGGCAAAGGAAAACTTGCTATTGAGTTTTTAGACGATACAAGAGTTGACGTTACTTCTCATTCTAAATTAATCATAGATGAATTTGTCTATGACCCAAAAGCAAAGACAGGTAAACTATCCTTAAAGGCAACTTTAGGAACGGTGAGATATGCCTCAGGTCAAATTGCAAAGAACTCAGCACAGAATATAAATATAGAGACACCAACTGCTACTGTATCAGTTAGAGGTACAGATTTTGCAATGACAGTTGATGAGATAGGTTCATCAACAATTATATTATTACCAAGTTGCGACACAAGTGGTAATTGTTTTGTTGGTGAAATTAGTGTAGAATCTGACGCTGGGTTTGTTGTAATGAATCAAGCATTTCAGGCAACACAAGTTGATACACCTGAAAGTAAACCATTATCACCAGTGATTTTGGATTTAGATGAATCACTTATTAACAACTTGTTAATTGTAAGACGACCGCCAAAACTAGACGACCAGATTCAATACGAAAAGAATCTAAAAATGATAGGAAACGCACTAGATATTGACTTTTTAAAGTTTGATGATTTAGATGTTGATTTACTAGAAGTTGAAGAAGACGAATATTCTAATAGATTAGACATTGATTTTTTAGAACAAAACTTTTTAGGTGACATATTGGCAGAGTTAAATAAACAATTGGCCTTGCAAATGAGAAGTGAATTTGATAAAGTAAAAGACAAAAGAAAAGAAGGTAGAGACGAGTTTGGTGTCTTATTGATAATAGAAGACGGAAACTATATATGGGAACGAGAAGATGCATCAGGAAACATAATTAGATTAAAGTTAGACCAAGAGAATGGATATATAATAAATGTTACACAACAAGATTTCGAAATTCGAGATTACACATTAGGAGAGGGAAGTAATGAAATCAATATTATACAAAATCAGTAGTATATTAATAATCACATTATTAGTTTCATGCACATTTAAAATTGAAAACACAGAAGCCAATGACTTAACACTATCAGTCACAGGTAATACAGCCACAGTTAATATTTTGCAAGATGGTATTGATAACGATATTGATGTTTCAGGTAGCTCATGGATTGGTGGTAGTTTAGATGTTCAACAAGTCGGTAACAATAATGATGTTGATGTAACAGTAAGTGGAGGTAGTGGTAGTGGCAGTTTTTTAAACATCTATCAAACAGGTAATGACAAAACATATAACTCCACATTATTTTGTAATCATACTTGGTGTGGGTTAGAAATTAATCAATGAAAAAAATATTCACACATTGGACAGTTGCATTTGTAACTTTATTTACCTTAATATGGATAGGACTACAAGACCCACAAATCAAAGAAATTCTTAGACTAAAATCATTCGACCTTCTCTTTCAATCTCAAGATAAAATTATATCTAATGAAATTGTAATTGTAACGATTGATGAAAAAGCAATTGAAGAAAATGGACAATGGCCATGGGATAGAACTGTCATGGCAAATACAATTATAAAATTAAGACAACAAGGTGCAGGTGTTATTGTTATGCCTATCTTATTTTCAGAACAAGATAGAATGGGTGGTGATGAATTTTTTAGTCAAACACTTAATGGTAATTTTGTTGTTGTCGCACAGACAGGTTCACATCAAACAAGTCAAAACGGATACCCAAGAGGAGTTGCTAAAATTGGTAATCCCTTAGATTGGTTATTTGAATGGCCAGGTATGGTTGGGCCAATTCCACAAATCGGTGATAACGCCGCAGGTGTTGGTACAACAAATACAGCACCAGAAGTCGATGGTGTTGTTAGAAGAATGCCTTTATTGATGAAGATAGGAAACGATGTTTATCCAAATATTGCAATAGAAGTTATTCGAGTTGCAGTTGGTGACCCGAGTTATCAAGTCAAATCAGGGGATGCAGGTATTATTGCAATGAGAGTACCTGGGTTTGCAACAATCAATACTGATGCAAACGCAAGAATATGGTTAACATGGAATAAGTCTTACCCAGAAATATCTCTTGCAGATTTAGATACAAACGAAATTAGTTTAGAAGGAAAAACAATTGTTATTGGTATGAAGGCAGAAGGTTTAGGTGGAGTAATTGCTACACCAACTGGTGCTCAATATGATTATGTTGTTCTTGCTTCTACTTTACAAACAGTTGTTGATGGTACAAATATAGAAAGAGTTGATATATCTTTCCTTGCAGAATTAGTAACAGCATTCCTAGTAGGTGCATTAATTATTATATTAACAAGATATACGGCATATTGGTTAGTTGGTTTAATAATGATTGGTTTCTCAGCAGGTGCTGTGTACGGAACATATTATTTCTTTACAAACAAATTGATGTTAGTTGATGCTACATGGATATTAGTTACAATACTCTTTGTAGGATTACATAGTATCTTTAATCGATTTATTTTAGAGTTTCAATTAAAACAACAAATTAGAAAACAATTCGAAACTTACTTAGACCCTAGACAGGTTGCAATATTACAGAAAGACCCAAGTAAATTAAAACTTGGTGGCGAAAGAAGAGAGATGTCTTTTCTGTTTATGGACATAGTAGGATTTACACCAATTTCTGAACACTATAAAAATAATAATGACCCAGAAGGTTTGGTAGAAGTTATTAATGATTATTTAAATCGTATGAGTAAAATTGTTTTAGACAATGGTGGAACTATAGACAAATACATGGGTGATTGTATTATGGCCTTTTGGAATGCACCATTAGATAATCCTAATCATGCTGAAATGGCAGTTAAGACTGCGATTGAATGTGCAGAGGAAACAGAAAAACTAAAACAAGAATTTAAAGAAAAAAAGTTACCAGAAATCAATATAGGTTCAGGTGTTAACACAGGTACTTGTATTGTTGGTAATATGGGAAGTGATACTAGATTTGACTATTCTGTTATTGGTGATGCAGTTAATCTTGCAGCTAGATTGGAATCAGCAACTAGAAACTACAAGGACAAAGATGGCAAGATATTGCCAACACTGTACTCTTCTTATACTATGAAACAACTTTATAATACTAAATCAGTAGAAGTAGATAAAATCAAAGTAAAAGGAAAAGCAGAACTAATAACAATATATAAACCATTAATTGAAAGGACATAATTATGGTAAGAGCAATGAATACGAGTTCGGTATACGAACCTAAGATTAAAAGGACTTCTATTGGAAATGGAAAAGTGAAGATGAGTTCTATGAACAAAAGTAAAAGACGTTCATATAAAAAGTATAATGGTCAGGGGAAATAGATGAGTGGAAATACATGTGTCAAATGTGACCATTTATGTCACTGTGGAATGACTTGCATGGATTGTGCGTGTTCTCACTGTGAATGCGAAAATACCAAATAATTTTTCCGTTTTAAGGGCCGCTGAACGGGTGGTTAATGGTCTGCCCTAGTGATACTATCCAATCAAAATGCCCGAAAAATAAGGGAAAAATTAACCCTTGACAAATACCTCTAAAGCCTGATACATTGAATATAGATGATAAAGAAAAGAGGTAATATAATGTTAAACGTGAAAACGCAAATACAAAAAATGAATCTTTCTCAACTTAATGAACTTTCACAGTTTATTAGGGAAGTGAAAGTTATGAATGCGAAAGCATCCATTACGGTTGGACAGAAAGTTTATGTTGTCCAAAAGACTAAGAGACAGTTAGGGGTTGTCGAAAAGATTAACCAAACGAAATGTCTTGTTAACTTATCTGGTACTGTCTATCGTGTACCAATGTCAATGTTGGAGGCTGCTTAATGAGAATGTTTTATTCAGACGATGTTGGAAAGAAACTTTACCAACAAACTATTGAGTACAAAGTACTCATTCAACAATCTGTACTTGCTTCTAATCGAATGGAAGCAGATAACTTATTTCTCAATGGTGGTGGAATTAACCATGATGAAATCAACAATTCAGTTACTCTTCAAACGCATGGAGTTGAAACTGAATATGTAACTGCGGCATTTAATCAAATAACAGTTGACCTAGACTATCTGGGTACAGTTGTTGAAAAAGATGACGAAGTACAACTTGATATGTTTATGGATGAAAATCAGGAGACCGCATAATGACAATTAATCCCTATACAGTAACCGAAGGGTTCTACATTGCAAACATGAATTACGGTGACACAGGTGATGGTTATAAATTAATTTCATCTGATACAGTTGAAGGCCCTTTCGAAACAATTGATAATGCAAAAGAAAAACTAATTAACCTCTATGGTGAGGCTGGAGAGTTTAGTCATTTACTTTATCAAATACATGGGCCTGTCCATAAACCTTATGGATATGAAACGGTGTGGTATGATTAAGATATTATTTTATATTATATTTGCTATTGTTCTATGGTGGTTAATGCCATGGATATTAGGTTTATCAATTTTACTATTAATTTAACTAAATAAAAAAACAAGGAGTGCTATGAGAACATATAATAACCAAGATAAAAATAAGAAATTTGAAAGACCAGAAGGCCTTCAAGTTTTTGTGAGAGATGGTAATGTCGAAAAGGCATTAAGACAACTCAAGAAAAAAGTAAAAAATGCAGGTCTTGTACAAGAGATAAAAGATAGACAACATTTTATCCCTAAGTCAGAAAAGAAAAGACTGGCAAGAAATGCAGGTAAAAAAAGATGGTTAAAAAAACTCGCAAAATCAGAGAATGACTATTGATAACGAATACGAAAAATTAAAAAGAAAATCATTAGACAATGACATGTCTATGAGTGTTAAAGATGCCGTACGATATTTTGAACTAAAGGAAAAATATGGAAATAGAATCGGAAATAAAAAAGAACAACATAATCAAAGGGCCATGGAAAAGAGTGGCAAACATATCACCTCAAGAGGAAAATCAAGTTAGAGATGATATTGAATTTGTTGAAGAACTTGCCGAACAGATAGTTGTTAACGCAATTTCTATATTTCAAGAGAATGCATTTGACATTGGTTCTGAAAATATGAAAAAATATATTCCTTTTTTAAATGAATGTATTAGGGCAGTAACATACAAAGAACTGGGTTATAAACACATTTTAAACGATTTAGTTGATAAAATTATGTTTGAGAATAAACTTGACAATAAGGACGTTGCCTCGTATCATAGTATAAATATTAATGAAGTTAAGAAATTGATAGAGGATACATGATAATTTTGGATATGAATCAAATTGCACTTGCAAGTTTGATGATGCATTTAACAATGGAAAAGAGTACTAAACCTGACGAAGGTATCGTTAGACACATGATACTTAATTCTATTCGTATGCATAGACAAGAGTTCAAAGGTGAATTTGGCGAAGTGGTACTTGCATATGATAGTAAACACTATTGGCGTAGAGATTACTTTCCTAACTACAAACAAAATCGTAGAAGAGCCAGAGACAAAGACAATAAAGATTGGGAATCAATTTTTGAATGTCTTAACAAAATCAAACAAGAATTAAAAGATTATTTACCTTACAAAACTATTGAAGTACACGGTGCAGAAGCAGATGATGTTATTGCTACTATTGTAAAGGAATACCTAGACCAAAAGATTATGATTGTGTCTGGTGATAAAGACTTTATTCAACTTCAAAAATATCCAAATGTTTCGCAGTATTCACCAATACTTAAAAAGAAAGTAAATGGTGAAGACCCAATTGAATATATAAAGATACATATTTTAAAAGGGGATTCATCTGACGGAGTACCAAATGTATTATCAAATGATAATGTGTTTGTAGAAAAACTTAGACAAAGACCCCTAAGTAAAAAGAAGATAGATGCATGGAAAGATGGTAACTTTGTGAATACAATGGCAACCGATGAGGTTATACGAAATTATACTCGTAACAAAAACCTTATTGATTTAGAATGTATTCCCTCTGAAATATCTACAACAATATTAAAAGAGTTTGTTGAAGCACCATGTGGCGATAGAAGTAAAATGTTAACTTACTTTATCGAAAATAAATTAAAAGAGTTAACTGATTCGATAGGAGATTTTTAATGGCAATGACTAATATGTCAAATGCTACTTTGTTATTTTCAGAAGTGTTAGACAAAGTACACAAGGCAAAAACAAAAAACGATAAGATTAATATATTAAAAAAACATGATAACGCATCTTTACGAATAATTATTAAAGCATCATTCGACCCAAATATACAATGGGTCTTACCAGAAGGTGATGTTCCATTTACACCTAATGATGCACCTGCAGGTACAGAACATACAAGACTTGCTACAGAGGCAAGAAAGTTATGGCATTATATTAAAGGTGCTGACAGTGATACCCCACAACATAAAAAAGAAATGATGTTTATACAATTGTTAGAAGGTTTACATCAAAGTGAAGCAAACCTCTTAGTAAAAACAAAAGATAAAAAAATACATCAAATGTACAAAGGACTATCCAAAGAGGTAGTAAAAGAAGCATTTGGTTGGAATGATAATTTCGTTAAACCTTAATGAGAGTAGGCCCTCATTATCATTTAACAAAAATACCCTTTACTGCTAAAGATATTGGTAAATTAGAAGATGCCAAAACTCTAGGCAGTAGTGGGTATACAGTTAGAGATTCAGAGATAAGTTGGATTAATGATAAGCCAACTTTAAATAAGTTTTTAGAATTTACTAAAGACATCAATGCAACCACAGGTTGGAATTTCGATATTGATGCTATCGAACCTTTACAATATACAGAGTATAAAAGTGATGGCCAATATGGTTGGCATATAGACCAAAGTTCAAAACCATATGCAGACGGAAGAATTAGAAAGATATCATTTTCTTTAATATTAAATGATGAATTTGAGGGTGGTGAATTTGACTTAGAATACGAACATCCTAACAAAAATCCTCGACATGCGACATTCTGTCTTGGCAAAAATGAAGTAATTTTCTTCAAATCAGACTATTGGCATCGTGTAAACCCTGTAAAATCGGGCATTCGAAAGTCTCTTGTAGGATGGGTTTTAGGAAAAAAAGTTTAGCAATAACCCTTGACAATACCCCCTTTATCTGGTAATATATAATTATGAATGATGATAACGAGGTATTAAAAATGAGACCACAACTAAGAAATATGTTACTACCAAGTAACTCTACCGGACCTGCTACCAAAGAAGAAATTACTTTAGGATTTATGACAGATGATGAGTTTATCACAAATCCTTTTTGGAATGAGAATATGACAGAGGAAGTTAATCCAATGGAATATTACGCACTATCAAAAGAGCAAGTTGATGAAATGATTGCTTTTAACGGACTTGAAGAAAATTACGACTTCATGTCAGAAAATTTCTTACTACAAAACAAACAATAATTAGAGAGGTATATATTATGATTTATGTTAAACAAGACGCAAAGACTATCGAAGAGGGATTTGAGTTTCTAAAAGAAGCAGCAATCCAAGACTATAATGCTTTTATTTCTGATAACGATTCTATGAAAGCCGAGTTTCGTTCAAGTTTCAGATTAGAAAAAGGATTAAAATACGCAAAGGTTATTTCAAAAAATAGTGTATTTGCCTTTATCGTAAAAGAAGACATGAAAACAAAGTATGGACAACCAATGTTTAAAAAGGGTGATATTCTTAAACCTGCGAGTTGGTCTGCTCCGGCAAAGAACAGAGCCAGAGGAAATATCTTAGAGGGTAACTATCCTATTCAATGGACAGGCCCATTATACTTAAACTAATAGAGAGGTAAATTATGAAATATTTTTTTGGAACAATGACTTTTCTGGCCGCCATGATGGCGGTCGGTTCTATCGATGGCCCAACTGGTGCAGAAAGTAACAATTGGTTGGGTGCCTTGATTTTTTCAGTAATAATGATTATGAGTGGGGTCATAACAATTGGATTGTCTATTAAACAGAATTAACAGTTTGACACTTGCGACCTCTCAATCATCATCACAAAATGCAAGTGTCTAGTAGGTCGTATATAATATATGATGAAAATGTGAACGACCTAGATGTGTGGGGTATTGATAGTCTTATACAATGCCCCAACACTAAATATTATCATAGGGAGGTGTCTACAATGAATGTATGTCACGTCTATGGTGGTACTAAAAAACAGAAAAAAATAGTAGAAGATGCGATTACTTGGTGTTTTAAAAGACTAACACCTAGACATCGTACGATTTGTATAAATGTAGAAATACAAAAAGACTTTGAATTTCATGGCGAATGTTCGGTAGCAAGTTCAAGAAATGAGTTTGATATGGTTCTCAGACAAACTCTTAATGAAGAAGATTTTTTAACTACTATCTTTCACGAAATGGTTCATATTATGCAATATGCCAAGGGTATGATGAAGGATAGAAACTCTGATGGTTCTAAGGTATATTGGCGTGGATATGAATATACAAATTATCCTTATTGCAGACAACCATGGGAACGTCAGGCGTATAGAATGCAAGATATATTATTGAAGGAGTGGAAAAAGAAAAATGTTAGAAACACTTAGTATAGGTGTCATGTGTTTGGCACTTAATGTTTATCACGAAGCAAAGAACCAAGATGTCAATGGTATGTTTGCAGTAGCAGATGTAGTTATGAATAGAGTAGAAGACCATAGGTATCCTAATTCAGTTTGTGAAGTTGTTAAACAAGGGCCAACAAGGGAATCTTGGAAGACAAGACAAACCGAAGACCCTAACGATGCGATTTATTACCCAGTAAAACATAGATGTCAATTTAGTTGGTATTGTGATGGTAAGGGTGATGAACCAAGAAATCAACAAGCATGGCAAAAAGCACAAGGTGTTGCAATGCAGGTTGCACATTATGGAAGTGCCGTAAGCACAGGTGGTGCAACTCACTATCATGCACACTATGTTACGCCAGCATGGGCCGCAACAAAAACGAAGACAGCAGTTTTTGGCGACCATATATTTTATAGGTGGGAAAAATGAAAAAATTTATATACGAGAGTTACGAAAGTGTTATGGGTTGGAATAAAAATCCACTACGACATATTGAAGATTTTAACACACGCCATATGGTAACACAAGTTTTATGTTGGATGTGGTGTATTGTGTTTTCTCTTTTAGTAGGCAGTTGGACTGTTTTTGGTTATACTGCAATAGCACATTTAGTTTTTGTAGCAGCGATATTTGTTACAGTAGCATCATTTGAAACAGCAAAAAGAAATCCTAAGTTTTTTAAAGGACAAGAATACGAAAAGTTAATGGGGAAATATGACGACATATGGTAAAGAGTAAAAGATTAGATAAAGTACCATTCAGATTTGATGCTGGTAAAAGGCATCAAGAGTATATCTACTTAGAAGATGGTGGCTCTGATGGTTATAATGATAATAAAGAATTTCATGGTAAGTGGTGGGAAACATTACCAGATTCAAGAGACTATGGTCATTTTGGTTTTAAACAACATATTGACGGTAACCCAATTAGAAAAGATGCCTATGATGATTCTAAAATCAATGGTGTGGATAAAAAGAAAAATAAATGAATAAAATTTTTATAGGTTATGATACAAGACAAGAATTAGCCCTTGACAATATCAATGATATGAGTTATGATGGTAAGTACTTTCATCGATTTGGATGGTTAGATGACAGCGAAATTGGAGATATATCATTAGAATGGAATTATTTAGTTGGTTGGTATGAAAACATTGCAACACCTAAAGCACTACACTTTACAGAAGGCGGCCCTTGGTTCAAAGAGTATCGCAATTGTGAATATAGTTTTTTATGGAAAGATGCACTTTTCGAGATGATGAAAAAAGAGAGGAACTTAAAAGCATGAATATATTTGAATTAAATACAGACCCTATTGTGTGTGCAGAAATGCATTGTGATAAGCATGTAGTAAAAATGCCTATCGAGTATGCACAATTGTTAAGTACAACTCATAGAGTTTTAGATGGCCAAGAATATATTGGTCAAACTAAAACAGGTAGAAAAGCAAAACGCTGGAAACTTTTAGACGAAAGAGAAAATCATTTATACCTTGCGTCTCATGTTAAACACCCAGACAGTATTTGGTTAAGACAATCTACAGGTAACTATTACAAGTTGTTACAATTATATATTGCACTTTTACAAGAGTTTACTTATAGATATGGTAAGAAACATGGTGCATCTAAACCATCGTTTTGGTTACAAAAAGCACCTAAGAACTTGCCTTATGGGCCTGTTACAGAGTTACCTCAATGTATGCCAGAGGAGTGTAAAACTTCAAATGTTATTGATGCTTATCATAGTTACTATATAAAATATAAAAAGGATTTTGCTACTTGGAAGAACAGAGTGGCACCAGAATGGTATACAAATGGAATTACAACATAAATTAATAGAAATAACAAAAAGATTTACAGACAAAGATATTGAAATGCACTCTCATTTTATTGATGACCTAGACTTTGATAGTTTAACTGCTGTCGAGTTAGTTATGGATATTGAAGAAGAGTTTGGTATCATAATTGAAGAAAATGAACAAGAACATTTAATTAATGTTGAAACAACACTAACACTAATAGAACAAAAAATAGAGGAAACAGATAATGCCAACGTACATCATTAGAGATGAAAAAACAAATAAAGAATTTGAAGAGTTTTGCTCTTGGTCTGAACTACAAGATATACTTAAAAAGAATCCTAAATATGTACAGGTACCAACGGCAGCCGCATTAGTAGGCGACCATGTTATGGGTGTTGGCCCTAAGATTGATGACGGATTTAAAGAGAACTTATCAAGGATTGCTGAAGCACATCCAACATCGGCACTTGCAGATAGATATGGTTCAAAGAGTACAAAACAAGGAAAGACCCAAGACGTTCTAAAAAAACATGGGATAATTAAATAAGGAGTTGAAAATGGATACCAGAAAAGACACAATGAGAAAAGCTTTAATTAAACATGCCGAAGGGCAAATTGCAAAACATCAAGTAAATGTAGAAATTTATATGCAAAATGCAGTTGGTGTAGGTGAACATACTGATATACTTGAAAGTGTTGAAAAAGAACTTAACGCAATTGGTAAGTATGCAGAACAAATCGAAGTATTGGAGAAATATTTTCCAGCTGGTGATGCAGTGGTAAACATAAATGGCTAAACAACAAGACGTAAAAGCAAAAGATTTATTGTCAATCAAACCAATTGGTGATAATCAAAAAACAGTTTTTGATACTTGGGATAAAGGTAATAATCAATTTGTTTATGGTGCTGCAGGTACTGGTAAAACATTTATTCTTTTATACAAGGCACTTCAAGATGTATTAAACCCAGAGACACCTTTCGATAGAGTTATTATTGTTCGTTCTCTTATACCTACTAGAGAAATAGGTTTCTTACCTGGTGATGAAGAAGATAAATCAGCATTGTATCAAATAAATTATATGAATATGGTTCGTTTTATGTTTCAACAACCAAATGAACAAGCATTCTCAATGCTCTTTGAAAGATTAAAAAATCAAGGAACATTACACTTTATGTCAACTTCATTTTTAAGAGGGTTGACATTTGATAATACAATCGTTATAGTAGATGAATGTCAAAACTTAAACTTTCATGAGTTAGATACTATTGTAACAAGAATAGGTCAAAATTCTAAGATATCCTTTGCAGGTGACTTTTTTCAAACAGACTTAACAAAGTCAAACGAGAGAAATGGTCTTCATGATTTTGTGAAGATTTTAGATAACATGTCATCTTTTAATGTTACTGAATTTAATATTGGTGACATTGTAAGAAGTGGATTTGTTAGAGAGTATTTAATAGAGAAAACAAAGTTAGGTTTTGGAGTAGAACTATGAGCAACTTTAAAAAATGTTTAGAAATTATTTTACATCACGAAGGTGGTTATGTTAATCATCCTAAAGACCCTGGTGGCGAAACTAACTTAGGAGTAACCAAAAGAGTTTATGAAGAATGGGGTGGAGCAAAAGACATGAAAGACTTAACAGTTGATGATGTTGCACCTATCTACGAAAAAAATTATTGGGGTAGAACAAAATGTGAAGACATTGCAGAAGGTTTAGACTTATGCGTATTTGACTTTGCTGTAAATGCTGGCCCAGGTAGAGCTGCTAAATTCTTACAAAAAATTATCGGCACAACTGTTGACGGAGGCATTGGCCCAAATACATTAAGAAAACTACAACTGCATTTAGAAACATGGGGTGTAGAAGATACAATTAAAAAGTACCAAGAAGCAAGACAAGAATATTACGAAGAATTATCTACATTTGACACCTTTGGTAAAGGTTGGACTAGAAGAGTTGATGAGACGACAGAGACAGCAATCAAAATGCTATAAACAAAGGATATATAATGACATTTAATCATGTGGACTTGAAAGAACTACCAGAACTTACTACTGAAACGATTGATAAGAAAAGATACTATGTAACGCCTGAGGGCGAAAAATACCCGTCTATTACAACTGTATTATCCAATAGAAATAAAAAAGGACTATTTGAATGGCGTAAACGAGTTGGTGAAGAAGTTGCTAACTATGTTGCTAGAACTGCAGCTGCAAGAGGTACAAAAGTTCACCACATGTGTGAAGACTTTTTAAACAATCAAGAATATGATAAAAGTAATTTCTTAGCAACATGTTTGTTTGGTCAATTGAAACCTGTCCTAGAAAAAAGAATTAATAATATACACTTTCAAGAATGTGGTTTATATTCAGATACATTGAAAGTTGCAGGTCGAGTAGATTGTATCGCAGAGTACGATGGTGTTCTATCTATCGTAGATTTTAAAACTTCAAAAAAAGAACGAAACGATGAATACAATGAGAACTATTATATTCAAGCATCAGCATATGCTGAAATGTATGAAGAAAGAACTGGTACACCAATCAATCAAATAGTGATTCTTGTTGTAACAGAGGATGGTACTGTTCAAGAGTTTGTTAAAAATAAAGACCCTAAGTACATTGAAATGTTAAAGGATGTAAGAAATGATTTCGACAGAGTACGGTAAACTTGAAGAATGTGGGATGGTGGACTGCATTGTATGACATTTGATTACAAAAGAACATAAATAGTAATATGACAACATATTTTTTAATAGGATTTCTATGTTTAGGGCCAATGGGTAACCAATGCATCAATATTGCATCGGGTTTTAAGTATAACAGTCAAGCTTATTGTGAATACGCAAGATATAACTTTTCTAACGAATTATCAGATGTAAATTTAGAGTTATCGTGTATTGAGGCTGAATTGATTGAAAATTACACAGAATGGCGTCCTATGATTTTAGAAGAACAACCACCAATTTAACCCTTGACTTTCACATTCAAGTATGGTATAAATATACTTGAATTCGTTGAAGTTCTGTAAAACGCTATTGAGGACGAGGGGGCAGTACCCTCCACCTCCACCATAGTTTAAACCTCGATTTAGGGGGTGAAATAGGATTGACTAATAGTAAGTATCCTAACCGAGAGTTCATTTTTACACGCAGACCAATATGAGTATGCAATGGCTGCCTAATTAGGCACCCGGGGTTTAGGGCACCTGGCAACAGAAAGCCCTATAAAATTTATAATGAGATTTATTAACAATAAACATTCTGCTAGAACACTAAAACATTCTGACCGTAGCAATGTCAATCAAAATAACAATTCTGATTTTATACTTGGTAGTAGTAGGGAACATGTTAAAGTAAAAGAATTATTTAAACCATTTGCAGATAAAAAAATAGTATGGTGTAGTATTGGGCATTCTCTACATTATTTTTTACAATACAATCCTATTATTGATGTTAAATTAGAAGATGATGAGTATCTATTTTTATCAAGTTCTCAAGAAATAGATTATATGTCTATAACTGATAGGATATAAAACTTTTAACCATATGTGGGATGAAAGTTATGATGAAATACGAGATACTAATAAAAGAATGAATGCCATCATTAAGTTAGTATCACATTTAAGTACAATTGATTTAAAACAATTAGTTGTTGACAATTACGATATATTAGAATACAATTATAAAAACTTAATGATGAGAAGACCAGAACAAACATTGTTAGATACTATGGAGAAAATATAAATGGACTTATTTAAAAAGACACCAAAAATCTTTTCATTAGAAATAGAAAAGTTAGCATCAGAAAAGAGAATGACACACTTGGATGCAATACTATATTACTGTGATAAAAATTCACTAGAAGTAGAGAGTGTTAAAAAGTTAATTACAAAAGGACTAAAAGATAAAATTGAAGTCAATGCTAGAGAATTAAATTTACTGATAAGTGATAATAATGTTGGTGTAGGTAAATTGCCCGTTTAATGGAAGCGGCTGATGTCTATTTAATGTATTGTGCTTTAAAAGCACATTTTAGTAGAGAGAATTACGACTACCATCAATATGGTGGGAAAACAAAAATAAAAAGAGATAGTTACTATAAAAGAAAAGACAGATTCTTTTTTGCACGATTAGCCAGAAAGTATCAAACAAAGGAAGAGATAGAAAACTATCTAGTGTCCAATTATGTCGCATGTAAGGGTGGCTGGGTCGGTAAGTTTGAGGATGATGTTTATATAGATTGGAAAAGAAAAACACAGTCTTTATCATACACATTTATCAATGAAATAGAACCTTATGCTAATAGGTTTGAAGAATTATTTAAATGGGAAGATACACACCCACTATTATTAAGAGAATATCTAGGTAAAAGAATATCAATGGAAACAATGATTATATTAGACGAATTGACGCATTTTCAAAAGAATTGGAAAGACAATGATATGATTTGGAAAGATATAAAAAAAATCTTAAATAATTATAAAAAGTTCTTGACAATAGACAAGAATAAGTGTAAAGTAGCTTTAATTAACGCAGTAAAGGAATCTAATCATGAATGATTTGAAACAAGCCTTAGAAAACGCAGGTGTCGATGAACTTGAACTTGCAAAACAAAGAATAATATCTTTGGAAGAAACAGTCAAAGAATTAGAATTTGATTGTGCCTTATATCAAAGGCAATTGAGTGACCTCGGTCAGAAATTTGCAAAAATTACTAATCGTCCATTCAAAAAACCATTTGTCAAAAAGACAAATACTTACAATTCATCAACGAGATAATATTGAAACATTTTGTTTATGGAAACGGCGAAAGTCGTAAGGGCTTTAAAGTATCGAATTACGGTGGTGTCTCATGGGGTTGTAATGCAATCTATCGAGACACACCAGTCGATAACTTAGTTGTCGTTGATTATGGAATGCAAGGCGAAGTCTATGATAGTGATTATGTAAAACAATATAAATGTTGGTTTACTGATTGGAACCCAGTTCCTAGTGACCCATTTATGTTAGAGAGTTTCAATCATGATTTTAAAGAAGAAGATAGACACACATACGGATTTGATTTAGGAACATGTGTTATTAATGGTTCACATGAAACAGTTGTGAACAATAAAATTAATTTAATTAAAAAAGGATTCCCACATTTAGACCCAGACGATTTGGAACTAAAAGTGAAAAAAGATTTAGGTCTTCATATCATTTACAATAATGAATCGAAAGACCTAATAGTACCAATTTACAACCCTAGAGATTGGTCTGCTGGAAGTACAGCAGTTAATCTTGCTTGTCAAAATGGTGCGAGTGAAGTGTATATGTTTGGATTTGACTTTTCGTCTTATGACGATAGTATAAATAATATATACAAGGACAGTAAGAATTACTTGCCTTCAACAGCAAAAGGATTCAACCCTGTCAATTGGAGACTTCAATTACATATGACATTTAGAAAATATTCAGATGTTAAATTTAATTGGGTCGGGCATAAACACGATATTGTGGATACTGCCAAAAGACTAGATAATGTAAATCTATTAACATACGCTAACATAGGAGACATACGATGACTATCGATACAATTCGAAAGAATAACTCACTTGACAAACTACTTGGTGCTGTCAAGGAGGAAAACCAACCCCAAGAAAAGAAATCATACACTGATGAAAGGTTGTGGAAACCTGAATTAGATAAGTCTGGTAACGGATACGCTGTTCTAAGATTCCTACCTTCCGTTCATGGTGAAGATTTACCTTGGGCAAAGGTATACTCTCATGCATTCCAAGGCCCAACGGGTCAATGGTTTATTGAGAACTCACTTACAACTGTCGGTTCAAAAGACCCTGTATCAGAATACAATTCTAAATTGTGGAATACAGGTGTTGAATCTGATAAAGAAATCGCTCGTAAACAAAAGAGAAAGTTATCATACTACTCTAACGTTTATGTTGTGAGTGACCCAAAACACCCAGATAACGAAGGTAAGGTATTCTTATTCAAATATGGTAAGAAAATCTACGACAAACTTTTGGCTGCAATGCAACCAGAGTTTGAAGACGAATCACCTATCAATCCATTTGACCCATTCTCTGGTGCGAACTTCAAACTGAAAATTCGCAAAGTAGATGGCTATTGGAATTATGATAAATCAGAGTTCGAAGCACCTTCTAAGTTATTTGAAGATGAAGCAAAGACAGAAACAGTATGTCAAAAAGCATATGCACTTTCTGATTTTACTGCTACATCTAACTTTAAATCATATGAGGAATTGAAAACACGTCTAGATGTTGTACTTTCTGGTACAGTATCGGTCGGTAATGTCACAGATGATATTGCTGAATCCAAACCTGCTCAACCAAAAGAAGTATCCCCTAAAGAGATACCTTCTGCGGCTGCAACGGATGAGGACACTGACGAAACAATGACTTATTTCGAGAAGTTAGCAAATAACTAATCTGGTCAAGATTGTCGCACCCTGTAAAAAGGGTGTTGACAATGTCCATTGTTTATGGTATATTAATATTAATAAACAAATAAGGAGTAATCATAATGATTAACTTTTTCAAAACACTAGAATCAACAATTGATAACAAAAAGGAGAATATCATGGGAAGAAAAAAACTAGCAAACTCAACAAAGTTTCTTAATGCACTATTAAGAGGCGACAAAGTAACTTGGTCAGAAGCAAAGGCAAACTTTGCTCTTGCAAGACCTAGAGCAGTAGTAGAAAAACTACGTGAAGAAGGTCACTGTGTGTATGCAAACAAATCCGTAAAGAACGGAACGTCATACAGAATTGGAAAACCTTCCAAAGAAATCATCGCTGCAGGTTTAGCTGCACTTGATGGCATATATGCATAATTAATTTTAATTATAGTCTTAGAGAGAGGGCGCTTAGGCGCCCTTTTTTTTATTTAGAAATAGACGCCTGCGGCTTGTAGTACGCCATTGTTATCTACAATAGATTCTTGAAAAGTATTTTTAGTTTCAGATTTTTGAGAATTATCTGAATTGTTAATAATAATAGGAGGTGAGACAACTTGTTGACTAGCATTTTCTTTAGTCATTCGTTGCATCGCATCTAATGCTCCACTCATATTATTTGGATTTGTTGATGTTTTTAAAGTTGCATCTGGTTTAATAGAATTACTAAAAGCATTTTCTGATTCGGATGCTTTATGTATGACAGTATTTCTAGCATTACCAAAAAAATCTTTTTCTGTTGTTGTCAATGTTGTAACTGGTTCACCCAATACTTCTTTTTTACCACCAACACCTTTACCACGTTTACTTGTATTACCTTCTTTTCTTTTTTCATTATCACCAAATGTGAAGAAGTCACCAATACCACTTGAAACTTTATCAATTATTTCTTTTGGACTAGGAAGTAATGCTTTGATGTCTTCAAATGTGGGTATTAAATCTAAAAAAGATTGAACAAAATCAGAAACAAAATCCATACCATCGCCAATTTTTGCAGATATATCATCCCATGTTGGTAGACTTGCCATAAGGTCTGTAAATATACCTTTAATCTTTATACCTAAATCTTTAGTAAAATCAGTACCTTTAGTTAATAGTTCTTCAATTTTTTCTTGTTTAATAAAACCAAAAGACAATATATCAATGGCACCACCGATGCCTGCTTTTAATGCATCACCAAAACTTCCACCATCTTTAACTTCTTGTATAGCTGCTTTTGCTCCACCAAAGATACCTATTGCGGCTGTTAAGACTTGACCTACGACAGGTAGGAATCTTGCTCCTGTGGCGGCCGCTCTAGCTGCTATTGAAATACCACCACCAACCTTACTTAAACTGCTAGCAATAACACCACCTTTACTAAATATACTAACTAAACCTGCTCCAGCCTTTCCTACGGCACTTGTTGCTAAACCTATTGTTTTAAATGGTGCAAATATTAATGACAAAGCACCAAGGCCTAATGCAATTGTACCTGCAGGTTTAAGCAATCCTTTAGCATTTTCAACACTTGGGTCTTCTTTGAATTTTTCTAATTCGTCTGCAAAATCTCCAAAGGCACCAAAAAAACTTCCTACTGCTGGAAATAATTTATTTACTAAAAAGTCTTTAAATTTAAGAACAACAGGTAACATATCGTTTACAATAAAGTCTTTTGTGGTTTCCCAATATTCACTATTTAAGAAAGCGATAGTAGCAATTAAAAATCCGGTAATGGCTGCTGTTGCTAAAACAGTTTTAAGACCAGCCAAACCTTTTCCACCAAGATTATTAAAGAATCCACCAATACCTTTTGCGAGACCTTTACCTAAATTCCCAATAGAATCTTTTAATCCTTCAAAGTTTTTAATACTACCTGCTCTATCTTTAACTTTTTCACCAAAAGTTTTTCGATTAATTTCTTGAGTTTGTTGTGCTTCAAACTTAGTTTTTTGTTGAGTTAGTTTATTTTGTGCTTGACTAAATTCTTTATTTTCTGATGCAGTTAAACCTAATGATTCTAGTTGTGCTTTTTGTTCGTCTAGTGTTGTTTGTCTTTCTTTAAATAATTCATTTTGTTGTTCGATTTTCGCAAGACGCTTTTCATCGATACCTTTCATCTTTAAAAGGATATCAGACATTTTCTCTTGTCCTTTGGACATTTTCTCTTGTCCTTTTATTACGTCTTTTTCAGCCATTAGTCTACCTTATGAATACTTCTATTTCTTAGGTGTAAATCTTCTATGTCTGCTTTGTTTTGGCCTTCATACAAAACAGCATGTCCTTCATCACACATTAATTGATTGACATTTACACCATCAACAAAGATTTCGCCTAGTATTCTACCAAACTTACCTGTCTCTTCATCTTTATGTGTCTTAATAACAATCTTACCTTCTTTAAGTTGTGTCTTTAAAAACTCTTTAGATAATAAACCATATTTCTTTTCTACTAAATCTCTAGTTCTACTTTCTGGTGTATCAATACCAAATAGTCTAACTCTACTTTTATACATGATATCAAATCCTAAATCAATGATAACATCTATTGTATCACCATCAACAACTTTTGTTACTTTGCTTACTCTGTAACTAAAGTCTGTTTGGTCACCTAATTTTGCCATTATTTCTTTCCTTTACTTGTACCAGTATATAAACCAAACCATGCGGCTCCAGCACCTACAACAATACTTATTAAACCCGATTGTTCCATAGTAGGAGCAGACAAGTTCATATACCAAATAACACACTTGTATAACAATACAATATAGACAGATAAGAATAGTCTTGGAAATATTCTCCAAGCATCTACTGCTCTAGCAAGGTCGATTAAACCCTGATACTTATTTTTACTAGAATCAACTGTACTTGTATCAATTTCTAACTCTAGGTTTACTTTTTTTGTTTCGACCATTTTACTATCCTTGTTTTCTATTTTCTGCCTTAATTCTCATCTCTTCGTCTTTTAACCATTGGATTAAAAGTTTAACGTAGATTTCTCTTTCCCATGGCATCATATTTTCTAATTCTGTCAAACTATACTTGTGGTGTTGCATCATGTTAAAATTAGTTGACATGTAGTTTTCCACACTATCATGAGAAAGGCATATTAAAAAAAACTATCGAGACCCTCCAACACAACGTTTGATGTCTTTTTAGTCTTAGGATTTTTTAATTCTATCGTATGTCTTAGTTTAGGCATAGTGTTAAAAAATTCCATAGTTTTCTCAAACTGTACACTGTTAAATGAATCCATAAACTCATCTAACTCTTTATCGCTAAAATCACTTCTTTTACTTATTTCATCACCATTGTGTATTTCTTTGACACAGGCTCTAATAACCTTAAAGGCTGCATCTGGGTCATCTTTTGTAGAGAAGTCAATATCCTTAATAGTAGGATAACCCATCACCATTTTAATACCGTCTCCAATATTTATATCAGTAGAATGATTTTTTGTGATTTGTACTTGTATTTCTTCTAGATTAACATCTACAGTAACTTTAGTTTTTTTGTCATCTGGGCATGTCATAGTAAGACTTACTGTTTCACCCACAGACTTTGCTCGTATGTTTAAAAACACATATTCGATGTCAAATAAAGGATTTTTTTCGTTTACAGTATCAAACGTACATGCTTTGATAATATCCATTGTTGATTTTGATATCATTTTTGAACTTTCACTTTGTTGAGCCAACATAAGAATCTTTTGCTCTTTCATAAGAAAAGGTCTAAATTCAATCTCTCTGCCTGTCGAAGGCAACACCAAATTATATTTTGGTGTGTTTAGTACTGGTAATGCCATGATATACTCCTATAATAAATTGCATTATTTAATTAAAGATTGTTTTTCAATCTTCTAATAACTGGTGGTAAATTACCAGCAATCTCTCTTTTGACAAACCCACCAACTAATTGACCTACCTCTTCTAAGAAAGATTGAGGTAATTGTGATTCATCAGTTAAGTTTATCCAATATCTATATGCCCATGTTACATTCATAAAGGACAATGAATTATTTGTTGCATAGTCAAGACCAATTTCTGCTACGGATTGTGGATAACATTCTAATAATCTAACACCATGAGTTCTTCTATTTCTTTTATCTAATTGATATATTTCCATTTGACCAACATAGTCATCATAGTAACCAACGGAAAAGTCTTGTCTGTTTGCACCCATTCTCTGCCAACTATCGATATAATTTCTTTCTTTTAAATCTGCTGATAAACGAATTTGTGTAGATACTTCTGAAAATGTTTGACCAGTTACAACTTTACGAACAGGGCCATAGATATTAACATCTTCTTGTACTTCAAGGGTCATACCTGGAAATGAAACTTGAGTTGTTTCCATATTAATCTCTCTTAGGACATCTGTATTGCCTGGTAACTTTGGTGGTTGTGTGATTACAACTTCATATCTACTTGGAGATGCATAACCACCATCTCTGCCTTTTGCGAGATATATTAAGATGCTTGAAATAGCACCTATGTCTAATAAATTACTTCTTGCCATTAAATCATCCTTCTTGAATCACGATAAACTTCATTAGCACTTGCCTTCTTAAACCTTGCGACAGGTAACAATGTGGCAATTGTAAATTCGTCTGCGTCTATTCTTCTAAATTGAGATTTAACTTTACTTGATAAGTATCTTTTTATACAAGGTCTAATTAATCTCACATTTTTTAATTTTGCATAATCAGCCACTAACTTAGTTGTTTCATCAAAGTTATCATTGTTTGCAAAGTCAACTAATCTATCTAATAATCTTACTCTAAGACCCATAGGAAGGTAATGTAAATTTAATCCTAGAAATCCGTCTTTGTATTGTTCTATTGGTAATACCAATGGAAAGGAATCGTAATATGGTAGTTTTGCTTTTAACTTTGGGTCATAGATAAACATATTTAAACGACCAAAGAAAGGTCTTGATGCTCTCTTACCATCACGAATTAAGTCTAAAGATGAAGGTGTACCCAACTCTTTAATTTTGTCTCTGTACCATGCAGTTGAACGAGGTCTACCCCCTACTGCTTTTTGTACTTGTTGAATATATTTACTGACAGCCATATTGTACCTATCCTTTATTTATATGCCTTAGGAGCGAGATGGTCTTCGTTAAGTATTAAAAATTCTAAACCTTTATCCTTACAAAAGTTCTCAGCATACTTGAATTTTGCTTTATTTACTGCATACGTTTTTACTTGTCTAAACCACGATTTTGTTCTTCTTTTTGGATTTGCAGGTGGTGGTTTCATGTCTTTTTTAGGTTTAACTTCAACAATAAACTTTTTAGTTGTACCATTTTTTTGTTTGACTTTCATATAGAAGTCAGGAAAATACCTATGCATTTGACCATCCATAGGTGAGTAATATGGTATAATAATCTCTTCACTACCCCATTCAATTACACTGTTTTGTTTGTCACAATAAACCATAAGTCTTTTTTCCCATAAAGAACGATAAATAATCTTCATGGGATTACCTTTATACTTATTTGGGTTACTTGGATTATATCTGCCACTATATGCCATATTAGCCTCCATGTTATCATATAAATAGATTATATACAAGGACTATTTAGATGAATTCAAAAATATTAGACAACGTTAAAGTAGCAACTCAACAATTTCAATCATTTTCAGGCACCTCAGCTGCATCCAAAGTTACAAATAGTACACCATTTTCGGCAAATGGTGCTGGACAAAGTTTAAATGGGCAATCTACTGCTCAAGGTACAACAAAAATATTACAATTTCCTAGAGATGTTGCTGGTGCTCCTGGCACAGGTAATCAAGGTCACTATGTTATGTTTTACATTAACAAACAAGAAAAGGCAAAATTAGGTTTTGGTAGTCCTGTTGGTAAGACATCTCAAAATGATTTAAACAAATCAAAAAGTGAATCTAACATACCTACTTACATAAAAAATTTAACTGGTCAATCAAGTGCATATACAAAACAAGATGCATCAAATTTATACGGCGCTCAACAAAATGATAATGTAAAATCCACGGCTCCAGGTCAAGAATCACAATCGTATGTTAATCAAGGTGCTGCCGAACAAAGAGGTGGTGGTAACACTCTTTTTATTGAAAGAGCACCAACTGTAAGATTAGATACTGCAATTGCTTTATACATGCCACCAACTGCAACGTATGTTGACAATGCAAGTTACACAGACCAAGAAATTGGTTTTGGTGCTAAGTTAGGTGTAAACACATACAATGATATCATGTCAGGTAAATCTGCAACATCAGCCATGAAAAACTTTTTAGATACATCTGGTTCAGCTGTTAGTGAAGGTTTGATAAAAACATTAATGGGTACAATTGGAGCATTACCAGGGTTTCAAGGTGCAAGAGAAGCTGCAGAAATGGCTGCAGGTGCTATCATTGCTGATAGAATGGAGTTGGCATTCAAAGGCATATCAAAAAGAAAGTTTCAATTTAATTTTAAGATGATTCCAAAAAATTTGCAAGAAGCAAATGAAATAAGAAATATAATATTTGCATTCCGTTCAAATATGTTACCAGAGTTTGTTGGTGGTAATAGAGCAGGTAGAAAAATGGTTGTACCAAATACATTTGATATACAATACATGTATAATGGCGCAGAGAATCAATACTTACAAAAAGTTTCAACGTGTGTTTGTGAAAACGTTACTGTATCCTATGGTGGTGATAGATATAGAACATTTGAACCTAATGCTGAAGGAGCTCCACCTGTAGAAACACAAATCACATTAAACTTTGCAGAACTAGAACTCATTACAAGAGAAAGAGTATTTGAGGGTTACTAAAATGTATTTTGAAAACTTTCCTATAATACCATATGATTCTGTTGGTGATGGTACCACAAAAGATGTAACTAATCTTTTAAGAAGAGTTGCTGTCAGAACAAAAATAGCATCTAACACAGCACTCTATGATACATATGATATTGTTGAAGGTGAGACACCTGAAATGATTGCACATAAGTTATATGGTAACGTTAATTTACATTGGGTAGTATTACTTTTTAATAATGTTACTGATAGATTTCATGATTGGCCAATGTCAGGCAATCAATTCAACGAATATATAAATGAAAAATATGGTTCAACTATTGATGCAATTCACCATTATGAAATTACAGAGGAATCTGGTCATGGCACAAAAAAAATAGATATTGGTACGGTTAATACAGATTATGCATCGGCAACACCAATAACAAATCGTGAATATGAAGAAACACTTCAAGACAATAAAAGAAGAATTAGATTATTAGACCCAGCATACATAACAGATTTTGTAGAAGAGTTTAAGAGGTTAACAAGAGAGAATGTTATCTAATGACTATACAATATGCAGGCGAATATGATATACAACAAGCAACTTTAATAACTTCAAAAGGGTTATCTATAGATTTACGAGATAGTATATTTCAAATAGATATTTTTGAAGAATTAAATAAGTTTGCTCTAAGTGGTAGTATTACAATATTTGATACCAACAACTTACTTACTGAAGGTCAAATCAATGGCCAAGATTATCTACTACTAAAAATCACAACACCAGGCATTGAAAACTTTGCTAAGATTGATTATACGGAAAATGCTCTTTGTGTTTATAGAATTGGTAAGAGATTTGACACATCAAAAAATTCAGAGGTCTTTGAATTAAGTTTTTGTTCATCAGAAATGTTATTAAATAAAAGATTAAAAATATCAAAAAGTTATACAGATACAAACTCAAACATCATAAAGAAAATTTTAAAGGATAAAACTTTATTAGATGTTAGGAAAAAAATAGTTATTGAACAAACGTTAGATTCACGTAAATATGTTGTACCTAATTTACACCCATTTGATTTTATAGCTCAATTGATGCGTGATTCACGTTCTGCTGCTTATGATGGTTCACCTCACTATTGTTTTTATGAAACAACAAAAGGTTTTAATTTTAGAACATTACAGAATTTATACGACCAAGATGTTTCTATGGAATATAATGATGGTGATATTGGTTTATTAGAAGGTACTACAACCAAAGTTGTTAATGTTGAAGAAGAATTTGCCAGAGTAATTAACTTTAATATTTCTAATGATGCAGACCAATTACTAAATGTCATGGGTGGTATGCTTGGTGCAAATACCATTAAATATAATTCCTATACAAAAACATATGAACAAATTAATCATAGTTATTTTAATAACTTTAATGACTTTACACATATTAACGGAGAAGCTAGAAATCTAGATAATCCTATATATACAGAGAGCGAGATAGATGAGAATGGCAACAATCTTGGTAGTTTTACAAACTCTAAAAGATACCTTCACTCCGTACATACGGACATTGCAGGTAGAGATGCTACGTTCTACAACTACAATACCTCTTCATACACTTATTCAGAAAACAACACACCAAAAAATAATCTTTATCGAAAGTCAAAAATGTTTGAATTAAATTCGTCCATTGGTGCAACAATGAAAGTAAATGGTCATTGTATGCAAGAAGTTGGTCAAATAGTTAATTTAAATAGACCTGGTTCAGATGGTAGTGTAGATACTGAATACAACGGAAGATTTTTAGTAACCAAACTTAGACACACATTTAGACAAGCAGACAGAAAGCACGAAGTTATTTTGTCTCTTGTTAAGGATTCTTCAACAGGTAAAGAAGACGGTCCTAATATTATACCTAAAAGTGCTGGCGACCAAGTTTTAGAAATTACATAAGGAGAAAACACTATAAACACATTATATTATTCTGAAAAACAGTCAAGGAGTTTAACATGACAAAATCACAAAAACAAAGATTACGTAAGATGACTTTCTTAAATACACACCGACTAACAGATGATAAATACAAAGACAAAGATAAAACGTTTATAGAGAAAACAAAAAATGATTACCTTATCGCAATTACGAGAGGGCGTTTACGACCCCAACATATTTAAAGCAATATTCCTTGCTGGAGGCCCAGGCTCTGGTAAGTCTTATGTTGCTGGAAAAACTATTCGAGGTCAAGGCCTCAAGATGGTTAATTCAGATGATGCATTTGAGAGACTTCTCAAAAAGGCAGGGTTGTCTCTTAAAATGCCAGAAATCGAAAAGGGTCCAAGAAATAAACAAAGAGATAGAGCAAAGGCCTTGACAAAGGCACGTACAACCAATTATATTGAAGGAAGATTAGGCCTAGTTATTGATGGCACAGGTAAAGACTATAACAAGATTACAGAACAAGCATCTGAACTTCAACAACTAGGTTATGATACCTATATGATATTTGTAAACACTTCACTTGATGTTGCGTTGGAAAGAAACGCATCACGACAAAGAAGTATACCAGAAAATCTTGTGGCGTCATCTTGGAAAAGTGTACAAGCCAATATAGGAAAATTTTCATTGTTCTTTAAGCAAGGAATGCTTATTGTAGATAACAATGATGCTGACGAAGAAGTATTCACAACGGTTTATAAAAGACTTAGAGGTCTTTTAAAGAAACCAGTACAAAATGGTAGAGCGAAACAATGGATACAAACACAATTAGACCTAAAAAAAAGGTAAGAATAATCTGTACCCGAACTGGTGACAAGTTTGACCAGTGGTGGGAAGACAATCTCAAACACATGATAGACACATACTCTGGTATAGAGTATGATGAATTTATAGTCATCAAAGAAAACAAATTTGAAGATGAATATGGTACATTTAATAATCTTATTATGTTTGATAGGTATCGTGAAGACGATTGGATTAATCTAGCATTTGACTTAGATGTTATTATCAAAGGTGATTGTAACAAATTTCTAAAAGAAGAATTACATGTTTGTGATGGTAGACAGTGGCAAAGTGATGAGAGTTACGCTGTCAATTCTATCAGTACAGATATTGTATCATGGTCTGGTGATTACTCACATATCTATCAAAAAGTTGTTGACGATTTAGACTACTATTATGTCAAATATCATAAGGGTATAGATTCCTATATCTATCAAGAACACAATCCAAAACGATACACAGACGGATATACGTCCATACGAACTATGGCAAATTATGCGAATCATGATGTTATTCTATTCAATGGACACTATACCACAATGCTTTTAAGAGGTTGGTGGCATGAATATACAATAAATCCTAAACCTTGGTGGAATTAACCCTTGACAATATGACTAAAATACAGTATATTATAATATTATGACAAAGCTTTTGCAAAACCTTGAACGAATGACAAGAAAAGACACTGTTAGCGTCTATCATAGACTGGCTAGTGGGAGAAGACAAAAAGTCGCAGAGGTCTTTGTTGATAAGAGTAAAAACATATCAGAACAACTTGAATATGCATATATGCAGACTAACAGTATTAACGATGGTTGGTGGAACAATAATGATGTCAAGAAATACTTCACATCAGAATTTTGTCGAAGTACTAACGTAGGAGATTCATTAGAAATTGCAGGTGACTATTACAAATGTGAGATAGTGGGGTTTAAAAAACAATGATGAAAGTAGCAATTATCGGATACGGTGTTGTTGGTAAAGCAACTGAACAAATTTTATTTAATAATAACAATCGTATGTTATGTGGTGTTCATGACCCAGAACAAGATTTAAAATGTAATTACAAAGATGCTGATGTTGTCTTCATATGCACACCAACTAACGAAGTAGAAAAATATCTAAAAGAATTAAAAAACAAACCATATGTATTTGTTAGAAGTACCATACCATTTGCATTAGTTAAAAATACAGACTTTGCAGTTTGGCCAGAGTTCTTAACAGAACGAACATGGCAACATGATGCTTTAAATCCTACAACATTAGTTGTTGGTGGTAACGTAGACCAAAAACAAATGTTAGTAGAACTTACAGGTTGGAGTGAATGGCATTTAACAGAAAATGTTTATGCTGCATTTATGAAGAATGCAACCAATACTTTTTACTGTATGAAAATATCTTATGCAAACATGCTTTACGATACTTGTCAAGAAGAGGGTATGTCATTTAACGAATTAAAACATTGTTTGAAACAAGATACACGAATGGGCAATACCCATTGGGATGTACCTGGCCCAGATAGACACACAGGTTATGGTGGAAAATGTCTACCAAAAAATATTGCAATGATGAAAGACCAAATATCTACAGATTCTAAAAAAGTTTTAGAGCAAATTGAGATATATAATACATTAATACGAATGGGGGTATAGCTCAGTTGGGAGAGCGCTTGATTTGCATTCAAGAGGTCGCAGGTTCGAACCCTGTTACCTCCACCATTATGCCGTGTTAGCTCATTCGGTAGAGCAGTTGATTTGTAATCATCAGGTGGCCAGTTCGATTCCGGCACACGGCACCATCTTCAATTAGGGGGCGTAGTTCAGTTGGTTAGAACGCTTGCCTGTCACGCAAGAGGCCGAGGGTTCGAATCCCTTCGCTCCCGCCAGTTTTTGCATACATAACATGTTTTAAATGCAGTCTTTTTTTTGCACATCTATGATGTCGAAAGAGCTCTTGAGTTTTTCACCTTATTAATATAAATTGTAATGAGGAGAAAAGAAATGTCAAAAACAATACAATACAAATATTCATCTTTTAACCCTTTACGAATTAAATTTGCAGGTACAATACTTTCAGCAAATAAAAGTAAGAGAGTAAAATAATGAATATATTTACAGCAGTCACACATTTATTCATGGGTTTGTTTTCAAATGAACAAATAACAGCAAAGGCAAGAGAAGAAAAATATCTTGCACAATCAGTTGACCACTATGACTTAGAACTTAGACAAAAAGAAATTGCAAAATGGAAATATGTTAACAACATCTATTAAGGAAAAAAATGAAACAATTATCAAGAAAAATTAATTATGTACTAAAGTCATTCTTCAATACAACCGAAGACGGTGTAAGAGGATTTTGTCAAGCAGAGTACGGCTCCAACTGGCAAGCCGCATATGCACATTATCAAAAGAATAAAAAACTACCAGCTGCCGGCAGATTCTAATAAACCTGACAGATTGTCGCACTAAAACACTACTAAAATAACGCCTTTTTAACCCTTGACAACACACCAAAAAGTGTGTTATATTATAATTATGAAATACACAATATGTTACAAACAACATGATTCTCGTTCTTGGGAATCTGTTATCGTTCGCTCTCACAAAGATGCGGTTTCCACAATCAACAAAATGCTAGAAAGTTATGCTTTCTCAGCAATCAAAGTTTTTGATAAAGATGAAATTCTTGTCAAAAATTGTGAAGGTTTGGTAGACTTATCAGGACTTGATAATCTTGGTTTAGGATACGATATAAGTGATGACGATTACGTAAAAATGTCCACTATACATTAACAACAACAGAGAGGTATAATTATGAAAAATTATATATTACAAAAACTAAAATGGTATTCTGTTTATACCATTATGATACTATCGGCATGGTTTGTCGGTTACTACATGGGCGTTGGAATTGCAAACGCAGGTGAAATGGATAAAGCAAATATCATATCAATCGAAGATGTGAATCAGGTTGTCAACATAAAACAACCTTATTCAGTCGAAGTGTGCAGAGAGGTGCAAGTACAATCTGGCAGTATATTCTCTGGCACAAACGAGGCCCTTAAAGGAAAGGGTGATTCTCTTCTTGGTGCAATCATCGGTGGAGTTATTGGTAACAAAGTAGGCAATGGTAATGATGGTGCAACTGTACTTGGAGTTATCATAGGTTCAAACATCGGTAACGAAACATCTGATTCATCTAAGAAGACAGTTTGTTCTCAAGAGACAAGATATAACGAAGTACAAAAAGTTCAATACACCCATACAGTTATGGTCGTTGAATACGATGGTTACTTCAAGACAATTACATTTAACAAAAACGAGAGGTAGTTATGAATCAACGACCAGGTAAATTTAGTAAAGGACTAGACAGTGGCATGAATGACATGAATACTGTTAAGTCTCTAAGAATGGCATCAGAGGTTTTAAAATCTGAAGAAATGCATAATGAAGCATTTTACTTTGAACAACTAGTTGATTATATTCAAGAAGGTAATAAGTTACCATTGGATAAAAGAGAAATGGAAAAGGCTCTTGGCATCTAAAGAAATTTCTTATACCTATCACCACAATAGTCGAGTGGCAAAATACTTTGCAGAACTTCGTGGGGGTACATATATAGGATATGTTGATGATATCAAACACACAATTGGTATCAACAAAGAAGGACGAAAAGAAGAGGACAATATTAAACACACTTCTCAAGGTGCTTATGTTGTCAGGTATGAATCAAACACACTATTAGGAGGTGAATAAAAATGAAATACACTTATACCTACTTACAAGAAATATTAAAGACAAAATTTGGTTGGACACAGTTTCCCTTAGTCATTAAAGAATAAACATGGAAGACGAGGACGAACTCGAATGGGATTATTGTTATATCTGCGGCTTCGATTTTGAAGAATGCGAATGTATATAAAGATTTAGAATTATGGAAAAAATACTCTGCATAGGCGATAGTTGGACTGACCCGAACTATTGGTATTACAATTGGAAGACATGGCCACAATACTTCGAAAACGCCGATATAAAGGCTTTGTGTGGGTGTTCTAACGATTGGATATACAATCAGTTCGTTCAACATCATGAGAAGTACGATAAAGTCATTATTCTATGGACACAATGGCATCGCCACGGAATAGCTTCGGAAATGGAAGAACAAACATCGAAATGGAATTATACTGTTTCCGAAATGTTTAAAACAGTCAATTATATGTACTCTTCTCACAAAATACGACCTGATTTGTTTAGTATGCAAGGAACAGATATCACAGGTCATACAGATATTCAAAAAGAAAACAACATTCTACTAACCCTTACAAAAGAATTTATTGAAAGGGATACGCCAGATATACCCGTCCATGGTTGGCCTCTGTTGGAACATTTCAATGGTTTCAATATGAAACGACAACTCAAAAAACATTTTCAAGGAAACTCTTGGAAGATATCGGAAAAGGGTTATAGTACAGAAAATAGAAATGGTATCAAGACACAACACGACCCAGATGGTCACCCGAACGAGAAAGGACAGAAAGCAATTTATGAATACATCAAAGAAAACGCTCGTATTGGGCGATAGCTGGAAGTGCGAGAGATTACAAAAGAAAACACCTTTGAGATGTGGACTGACAAGTTCGAGAATACCAATTTAGCGTCTGCTGGAAACACTTTTGACTACATGTTTCATCTCTATGTAAAACACAATGAGAACTATGACAAAATACTCTTTCTCATGCCGGCATGGAGTAGGTATGAGGAACAACAATGAAACATGAATTAAGAAAAGCATTTCCCAATGGCGAATGGAGAATACGAAACTTCATCGGCCCTATATCAGATGACATTGCTAATACAACAGGACACGAAGCGCTAGAGACAGAACATCCTAACGCAATGGCTCATCAGTTCATGTACGATTACATTATGAAGTATAGTAATGATGAGAAAGAATTCCTATGATGAACGAAGAAACAAAGTACTTTGACGAAGAGTTTCCAAAAGAAGAAGAAATACTAAGAATCTCTTATGAACATTCCAAAAGAATGAGAGATGAGAGAAAAGGAAAATCACCAAGAAAAGACCTATTTGACAGTATACAAGCTAGAAACCCTGATTGCTTACCTAAAAAGAGAAATGATACAGAATAGAAGTAATATTTTCCGAATCGTTGGATATAGTCATATTGAGGGTAGATTCTTTGGATGTATATGGCATATCAAAGGGAATATGAGTTACCCGATGTATGTACCACATGTATTTTATCGAATATACACCCATTTCGGACAGTTAAGAAAAAGGCTTAAATAAACATAGGTGTTCGACCGGTCTATGTGATTAAAGTCTGCGGCCTATCGGCTAATATTTCCACACATACTCACAAATAATACGAGAATAACCAAGAAAGGCCTTGACAAGCCTGACATTCTGTGTATAATAGGTACTGTACCTGAGGGGTATAGCTATAGCATTCATATGATTACTGCAATTACAGCTGTTCCATCTCGAGGTCAGCGCTTCGTTCTAGCTGATAAAGAGGTATATACAGTACATGTGACATTAATAACCAACTAAACCCTTGACATTTACCCTAAAACCATGTATTATAATCTTATGAAATCGAAAGGATACATTATGAACAATTTTAAAGTTACTTGGTTATCTGGTTATGGCGATGCAGATGGCACATCTAAGGTTTTTTCTTTTGAAGAAATCAAAGATTTTGGTTTAGACGCCTACATGGGAGACGAGTGGGAAAAAGATTTTGCTATGTTAAACGTAGGAGAAGAACTACTTGTTGGTGGACCTTGTGGTCTTGAAGAAGTTAAATACGAAAAATTATCAATATAAGTAAAATGAATATTTTTTTTATTTAATTAACCCTTGACATATACGTAGAGTTATGTTACTATAAAGATATCATATGGTTGAGCAATTGCAAAAGTACCAGATGATTACCACCGAGGCTCTCTCATTAAGGTAGTTTGGTGGCCCACGTAAGGCATTCTTTGACCTCCTAGTTATGGTGATGCCTGAAAGTTCTCGATATCAGAGTGTGGGGTGGAAGTTGAGAGTGTCTCGGCCCCTTGTAAGACCTTTGTGTCTAAGCATATGGCCCTTTTGATGTTAGTCGTCTAACTATGCGAAGGGCCGTTGTGCTATATGCTACCGTAACCCCCACCCTTTAAACTGGTGTGTTATATGTAATCTATAAATGCAATGTAGATTCCCTATACTATTCTGTACTATTTTACAACCAGTACAACTTGTCACACCCCACCCCCCTTAAAACTAGCGCTAACTCTTACACTTAAATGCATATAAAAAAAACTTGACAATGAGAAGAATTTCTGGTACAATAAAATTAATCAATGAAACGAGAGGTTACATAATGAATATACACTTATATCAAAGAACTTACGAAGAGAATACTTTAAATCTAGATTTAGAAGATGAACAAGTAGAACATATTTTTCAGACACCTGAAGATGCTGAAAAAGAAAATGCAAGATTGAAAAGTCTTGGAGTTAAATTTACTGTTAAAAAACTTGACAACATAAACAATTACTGATACAATAGAATTAATCAACAATAAGGAGTACATACACTATGAGTAAAACAATGGCATATTTTTGGGATGAAGCAGAGAACTTTCTTAACGCACAAATCAAGAGAATAGAATCTCAAGAGATTTCTCTAGACACAGCAGTTGAGAACTGTTTACAATCTAACCAGTCATGGGATTTGGTTGGCTATGATGATACTATACATTATTTGCAAGATTGGTTGAAGGAGTACTTTCATGTCAATACCAAAACTCACAACTAAAGAACAGATTATAACAGAGTTTGCACAATCGTTAAAAGACAGTAACGTCTCTAAGGAATCTTGTATCAAAGCATGTCAAGAGGAATTTGGACAGGATGGTGTCACAATTGCAGAAAGATTATATAAGTTTAACAAATTTGGTATGTTAACATATAAGTAATATTATGCAAGACCCAAAGAAACAATATCAAAAGTATATGGTCATGTCTCTCATACTGATTTCCGTATTATTATTCTATGGCATTTGAAATACTCTATGTAACATCTGACAGTATCAAGTGTGACGGAGGAGAGGGTGACTTAGGACACCCGACTGTCTATTACTCTCTCAAGAAACAATCTGAGGTTGTCTGTGGGTATTGTAATAGAAAGTTTATTAAGAAATGAATATCGATTTCCGAGCGAAGCGTTCTGAGCGTTTTCTTTCTTTGATAGTATTTCTGTTGTTGGGGCCTTTTGGCATTATAAATAAACTTGTAACTTAACTAAAGGAGTTCTTACTAATGGCGTATTTTTGTTTATCACATAATCATAATGATTTTATTGATTTAAATTTTTATATTATTGCAAAGACTTTATCCTATACGGATGATTGGATTGCAAAAGCAAATAATGACGGAGAAGGTGATAGACCTGAAGCTCCTTTTAAATCTTGGAAAATTCAAGACAACACATACATAAATGTTATGTACGGCCCAGCAAATCCTGAAACCTTTAACTCATCTTTCTTGAGTGGAAAACTTGCAGATACAAACGAACAAGTTCAAAATACAATAGACGCTGATTGGGATAAGGGAAGTGCTTGTCCTACAGTTGTCGAAGACCTTCCTTTCATTTATCAAGGTGCAATGTCTAATGACATCTATGGAGGTGGTATACACTACCCTGGTGTGATTGACCCAACAGGTATAACATGGACACCTGCCAATATTGCAAACACTTATGATACTATCACAGGTGCTGGAGCAAAAGTTATCTTTTTAACTTGGGATGATTTTACTCATGCGTCTTGGACAACAACTTTCAAAGCTCGTGAACAAGCATCTCGTACAAAAGATTCTAATACAGACATCACCGATGCATGGTGGGCACAACGCACAGAAGCAATGATAAAATTAAAAACATTGCATCCTGATGATAGCAAAAACTTTCAACTTTGTCAAGATTTAATTATTGCAAAGAACACGACACACTACGAAGCACTTTGTACATTTATGGGAGCTGACCCTGTAACAGAATCAACATGGCATGGATGGGTTGATACTTACAATAACTACATCGCATCCTAACATTTGAATCCTTTAAAGGAGTTTATATTATGAAGAACGCTAATATCGATAAGAAAATATCCCTATCCGATTTAAATCGACCTAAAGATTATATTGAAGTTGCAGAAAGATATCCTTTTGCAATTCGTAATATCTATGATGACGCAATGTCTCATACGATTAAAAGACATTCTGGTCAAGAAGTTCCTCTACACATTGATTGTGAATTATCCATATTAGAAAAGTGTGGTGTAATTCGAACGTCTAATGTGCAAGCTCGAATGACCGATTGGCATTTACATACAGAATTTGAAAGTATCAAATGGATTACTGACCAGGCGTGTCGTCTTGCAGAACAAATTTGTTTAAGACTAGCCCCAACAAAAATGTATTGCAATGAATCATGGGGTATTCACTACACAGAAAAAACTTCAGCAAAACGTCACAGTCATTTTCCTTATACTTTTGCATTTGGATATTATGTAAAGATGCCAGAGTATGCACCTATTATCTTTCCTACTGCGAACTATGAATACAATCCTAAAGTCGGTGACCTGATAGTTTTTCCAGGCTTCATACAACATGAAGTGAAACCTGTCGAAGGTGAAAGAATTATGATTGCTGGAAATATGTACAATACACAATGGTCATCTCCTAGAAATTTTCAAAACTCTAGTATAGAAGACGTGATTAAATATAATTCCTAAGACTAAATACTTGTATGGACAAAATTCAAAACTTTATGGGCATGGATGGTTTTCATTGGTTTGTCGGTGTTGTAGAATCACGACAAGACCCTAGTCAATTAGGACGTGTACAAGTTCGTTGTCTTGGATTTCATACAGACGATTTAGTTGATTTACCAACACAAGATTTACCTTGGGCCCAAGTCATGACCCCAACAACAAGTTCAGCCAACTCAGGCATAGGAACTTCACCAAGTTTTATTATCGAAGGCACATGGGTTGTAGGATTTTTTATGGACCCAGAAAAACAACAACTCGTTGTTATGGGAAGTTTGCCAGGTATTCCTACACAAGAGATTGATATTGCAAAAGGATTTAATGACCCGAATGCAAAGTACCCTAAAGAGTTATTACAATCAGATGTTAATAAACTTGCAAGAGGAACGAACACAATAACGAAAACACCTGATATAATTACAGGCGAACCTGACAATCCTTACAATGCTGTGTATCCAAACAATCATGTTTTTGAATCCGAATCAGGTCATGTCATTGAAATTGATGACACAACGGACGCAGAAAGAATTCATGTCTATCACAAATCAGGGTCTTTTGTTGAATTTCATCCTAACGGTGATGTCGTAACACAACATAAGAACGGATTTAGAACAGTTACGGGCAATGATAACATTCATGTGACTGGTGATTTAACAATTAAAGCAGATGGTAATATCAAAATCGATTGTGGTGTAAATAAAACTATTAATTTAAACTCTGGTGAAAACGGAGCCGCAAGATTATCAGATACAACATTAGACAATGATACTGAATTAAACGGAAACGATATTGGAAGTATAACTTCATCCTCTAAAACTGTTATCATTGGAGATTAACTGTATAAATACTCTTGTAGGAGAGTGGCTCTATGACACATATTGTAGGTGATAAAGGTTCTGATGCACAGTCAACCAATGCATCAAGTAAAGTTACAAAAGTATATTCTGATTTAGACCTATTTTTTGCTAGGAAAAACTCAAACTCAGATATCAATGTTATTGAAGACGTACAGGCAGTCAAACGTTCTATACGTAATTTAGTATTATTGAATCCATTTGAAAAACATTTTCACCCAGAAATTGGTTCTGGTATACGTGATATGTTATTTGAAAACATGACACCTATTACTGGTGTTGTCCTTGCAAGAAAAGTTGAAGATGTTATTCGTAACTTCGAACCTCGTGCTAAATTACAAGCTGTAAGATGCACACCTGATTATGACAGAAATGCTTACAGTGTGACTGTAGATTTCTATGTTAGAAATACACCTACCGAGATGGTAGAAATGGATTTATTTTTAGAGAGATTACGATAATGGCAACCATTGTTAATAAAAAAAGATTAAGAATTACCGAACTAGACTTTGACCAAATCAAAGAGAACTTAAAAATATTTTTAAAAGCCCAAGACACTTTTAAAGATTATGACTTTGATGGTTCTGGTTTTAATATCCTACTTGATACACTTGCATACAATACTCACTACTTAGGTTTCAACGCTAACATGTTAGCGAATGAAATGTTTTTAGATTCAGCATCATTACGTTCGTCTGTAGTGTCACATGCTAAAATGTTAGGATATGAAGTTCAATCAGCAAGAGCTGCAAAAGCAATTATCAATGTTTCTATTAGAACAAACCAAACATCTATTACAATGCCAGCAGGTACAAAGTTTTCTACAAGCTACGATGGTACATCTTATAACTTTGTTACATCTCAAGACCAGACTTCTACAAAATTTGGTAACTCGATAAACTTTGATTCTATTTTTGTTCACGAAGGTACCTTCGTAACAACTCGTTACACAACAGATACATCTGACATTGAACAAAGATTTTTATTAAGAGATAATCGTGCTGACACATCAACATTAACAGTTAAGGTTATTAACTCTTCTACCAATTCAGCAACAACAACTTTTACAAAGGCAACTGACATTACACAGTTGACTAATACATCTACTGTTTACTTTTTACAAGAAGTTGAAGGTGGAAAACATGAAGTTTATTTTGGAGATGGTATTATATCTAAAGCTATTGAAGATGGTAATATTGTTTTACTACAATATGTTGTAACTAATAAAACAGAAGCCAATGGCGCATTTCAATTTAGTCCACCAAGTTCTATTGGTGATGAATCTGACGTTACCATTACTACTGTTTTAAGAGCAGAGGGTGGAGCTGAACCAGAATCTTTAAAATCTATTAAAACAAATGCACCTCTTGATTATGCAACACAAGGTCGTGCCGTAACAACCTCTGACTTTGAAGTCCTTACAAAAAGATTATTTCCAAACACACAAGCTGTTTCAGTTTTTGGTGGAGAAGACGGAAGTTATGATTCATCAACTGGTGTTAGTTCAACACCCGAATATGGTAAAGTTTTTATTTCAATCAAATCAACAACAGGTTCTATTTTAACATCTACGCAAAAGTCTCAATTGGTAACAGAGTTAGCACCATACACAGTTGCTTCTATTACACCTGTTATTGTTGACCCAGACACAACTTTTATTCAATTGGCAGTTGGATATTCTTTTGATACATCAGCGACAACTAAACTTTCTTCAGCTATCGATTCAGCAATTACAACTGCTATTACAAATTACAACACAGACACACTACAACAATTTAATTCACAGTTTAGAGCATCCGAAGTTTCAAGACTTATTGATTCTGCCGACCCATCAATTCTAAATAATACTACAACTGTAAAATTAACAAAGAACTTTTTACCTTCTCAAGGTACAACAATCTCTTATTACATACCATTTAATAACGCTTTATTTCACCCTGAGGCAGGTTATCTTGCTAGTGTTGGAGGAGTTGTATCATCAACAGGTTTTAAAGTTGGTACTGATACAGTAACAGAATATTTTTTTGATGATGATGGTAACGGCAATCTAAGAAGATATGCTATTGTTGGTACAGCACGTTCTTATATTGATGAACAAGCTGGAACAATAGACTATGACACAGGAGCCATTAGTGTTAGTAATATTAATATTACAGCTATTTCAGATGTAGATGGTTCAATATCCACAACAATACGATTAGTTGTAATACCAAACTCAAATGATATTGTACCTGTTCGAAACCAAATCTTAGAAATAGATTTTTTTAATACAACTATAACAGGCAACACAGATACACAATCTGCTTCAGGGTCAACGTTTACGACAACAGGTAGTGGTAGTAGCGCATCAACGACTGTAACTACTTCTGGTGGAACAACAAGTGGTACTTCATCAAGTTCAAGCAGTTCAAGTTCAAGCAGTTCTTACTAGATGAAGCAATATGGCAATAATAGATAATAAACTCTCACCATTAATAAGAGGACAACTACCAGATTTTCTTCAAGACGAAGACCATGCCGTTTACTCTGCATTTGTTACCGACTTCTATAAGTTTTTAGAATCTGCCAGATTAAAATATAAAACTGGTACAAACTATCTTACTCTAGAACCAGAAACAAAAGCATATGTCTTATCTGAAAATGGAGTACTTGGTGCAGCCATTGATAGAATGGTTCTTGAAGATTCTACAGAATTTCAAAATGGTGAAATTATTAAAGGACAAACATCAGGTGCTGAAACAACTATCATAGTTGAAGATGTTCGTAACGCTTCTTTATACACAACTTCTAACCAAAGATTTGAAGTTGGCGAAATAATTAAAGGATTGACATCTGGTGCAGAAGCTGAACTTACTGAATACAAAGGTAACCCAGTACAAAACATTCAACAACTTTTAGACTACGCTGATATTGACAATACTGTTAATGAATTCTTTACGCAATTTAGAGAATCGTTTTTAAAAGTTATACCTAATACACTTGCAACAGGTGTATCAAAAAGAAATCTTATAAAAAATATTAGAGACCTGTATGCTGCCAAAGGTACATCTCAAGGTCATAAACTTTTTATGCGTTTATTACTTAATGAAAGTTCTAATATATTTTATCCTAATCAAAATATGTTACGTCTTTCTGACGGAAAATGGTCTACAAAGAAAAAATTACGTTGTGTATCAAATGGACAAGGAACTGGTTCAGAAGCTTTAAGTCAAGTTATCACAGGAAGAACTTCTTTCGCTACAGCAGTAATAGATGCAGCGTCAACATTTATTCAAGGTGATGATTCTGTTTCTGAATTTGAACTTGAAAATATAATACCAGGTGTAACAAATTTTCAAACAGGAGAAATTATTGATGTCATTTCAAACACAAAAGATATTAGTATAAGTTTTACAATAAAATCTATAGTATCTGATACTGAAATTACAAATGATGGTATATTACATTCTTTAACTGAAACTGCAACCGTTGATGCTGACAAAGGTAATGGTTTTGCTGAAATTGAAGTTAACAATATAAAAGAAGGTTCTATATCAAAAGTATTTGTGCAAACACCAGGTTCTGGTTATGAAGTTGGTGACAAACTTGAGTTTTCAGCTGGAGATGGGGTTATAGCTGCTACTGGTGTAGTATCTGCTTTAGGAGGTTCACTTTTATTTGAAGACGGTGATGGTATGCAAAGAGAAACGGCTTCTAAACTTTCTGACTTACCATTTAATGTTGCATTAGAAACAAAAGAAATTGCTGATGGCCCTTACTATGTTTATGGTACTGCTGAGTACAATCAGTTAGGTGCTGGTAAAACAGGATATTTTTATCCTTTATTTTTAACTGCTGTAGCTGCAGGTGGTACAACTGAATCACATCCACATACATTTATAGAATTTCCTGGCACAACTTTTTATATGCCAAAAGGTCAAATGAATCATGGACTAGTTGCCAAACCAACAGGTTCATATGATTCAGAAACATATCTTTCATGGCCACCACAAACTGAAGATAATATTATATTAGAAGGAACAGATAGTAACGGTTTAAATGCTGGTGATAAATTAATAACAAATCAAACTCAAGTTTCTTTAGACACACTTACAAATGATGATGAAAGAATCATACTTGAAGAAGCTTCATTTGATACAGAAGCAGAAAAGACAGCTATCAATCAAATATTTTTACAAACACCAGGTACTGGTTATACAAGTCTTCCAACAATTACAGTTACATCTGAAAGTGGTACTGGTGCAAAACTTTTAGCATTGACAAATGATATCGGTGCTGTAAATTCTTTAAGAATAAAAGATTCTGGTTTTAATTATGATGAAACTGATTTACCAAACATAACATTACAAGCACACTTTATTTTAAAAGATGTTACTGGTACGTTTGCAGTTAACAATACTTTAACAACTCATGTTGGTACAGTTCAAGGTTATGATTCAACAACTCAACAATTAGATGTGACATTTGAAGATTCTGAAAAAATTGAAATGGAAAGTAGTACTGCTGTAAGTATTCCATTTATTCTTGAAGACCAAGAACCTAATGTTAATCATCATAATATACTTGCAGAGGATACTCAAATTATACCATTAACAGATGATGACAATATTATCTTAGACGGAACAAGTGCAAAACTTGAACCAATTAGAGTTTTTACAATTGATGTAAAACATTATCAAAATCCTAACGATTCAAGTGATGAGTATTTTATAATAAATGGTGAAAGACAAAAACAAATATTATTAAAAGAAGGCAGTACTTACAAATTTGATTTATCTAACCCCTTATTATACAACGAAGATATTACACTTAACCATTCACTTGGATTTTCTTCTACACCAGATGGTACTCACGGTGGTGGCGTTGCGTTTACTTCTGGCGTTACATCTTCACCAATTACAACTTTAATTGGAACAGCAGGTGCTTATATTCAAATAGTTGTTCCTACTAATGCACCAACATTATATTATTATGGTACTAATCATTCTGGTAATGGTGGAACTATGGAAACTAGAAGTAGAAATACAATTATAGCAGATGAAGGTAGTAATATTGTTTTTGATTCTATAACAAGAACTAAACATAAAATGTTACTTGATTCAGGTACACAACCTGGTGGAAACGAATTAACTGGTTTAGATTTAGAAGATGATGGTGGAGATATACTTTTAGAATCTACTAATGCTCTTATCGCAGGTGAAAATGGTAAATTAATTCTTGATGGTGACGTTAATATTGGTACTAGATTTTTAGGTGGTGAGACAGGTCAAAGATTACGAACTGAACAACAAGGTAATAAATTAACTCTTGAGGATGGTTTTACATTATTATTTGAAACAGAGGATAGCGTTTCTATTGGTGACTACATTGCTTTAGATGGTACAGATAGTTCATCAAACAATGCAGACGCAAATATTATTACTCAAGATAAATTAGATTTCTCTAAAGAAGATATTGTTATAACGGATTCTAGTGGTGCATCTGGTACAATTCTTTTAGCAGACATTGCCAAAGCAAATACCATTGTAGATATTACTCAAGACACAGATGGTAATTATATTTCTGTACAATCTTTAATAGATGAAGATTTAATTAGAATACAAGATTCATATTACTATCAAGCATTTTCTTATGAAGTTCAAGTTGGTCAATCAGCTGCAACTTATTTAAACGAATTAAAAAGAGCAGTTCACCCTGCTGGATTTAATCCTTTTGGTAAAGTTTCTATTGCATCATTTGTTTCATTATCAATTAAAAATGCTGGTAAAGAATATGCAAGAGTTGATACTGATGGTACATTCTCACCAATCCTTGCTTCTACATTTAATAAAATATTTGATGAACATATTCCTAGACGACATTATGTCGTACGACCTTCAGCAAGAATAGGAAGTAGAACTGATAAAGTTACAATCGATGGTTCTTCAACATCAACTTTTGCTCAAGAAGTTGGGGGCGATGATTTACTTGCAGAGACAGGTGATAACTTAATAGCAGAAAGTGTATTGTCACAAAATGCAGGTGTTAGTATATTATGTGAAGATGGTACAATTACAATGTATGGTAAAGGTAACAGAATATTTGCAGAAACAGCTTCTGTACAAGGTGGTAAACAAGAATTAGTATTTGTACCTGTGTCTAAAATTTCTAGAGTATCTAGAGCAGCGAGGGCAAGATAATGGCACAAAATTTATTTTTACATTTAGCACAAAATCCTTTTGGAGAACAAGATGGTGATGGTATTCAACTTGAAGGTAGTTTAACAGAAAGAATTATTTTAGACGGAATTCCACCAACACCACAAACTAATTTTATTGTTGACGAAACAAATGGTGATAATTTTATTGCTGAGTTTGGAACTGTAGGTCAAGACACAAATAGATTTCTTGCTGAAACTTCTGTTTTAACATTTACACCCTTTCAAGTTCAAAGTGTTGGAGATAGATTATTACAAGATAATCCTACAAATCAATCAACATTTAATTTTCAACAAATCGGTAACATTAATATATCTAACGTACTTAGACCAAGTAAGATATTATCAGAACAACCAAATTCAATACAAGGATTTGAACTTGATAATAAACTTGTTGCAGAGTTTGATGGTACAACACCTATCGCATCTCAAGATGGTAGAGTTATAACACTAGAAGATACGATTCTTTTTAATGGCGACCATGCTCTTATATCTGAAGACGGAACTGTACCTGCATTAACAAGACTAAATGCTGAAGATGGTAGAATTTTAACAGCAGAGGATAGTTTGCAAGAACAGTTTGATGATACTAAACTAAATCCAAATCGTTCTACAATCGCAGGTCAGGGTGATATTAACTCTGGTTCTATTGATGAGGATGGTTTTGAACTAGAAGAAAGTGGTGGTGTACTTACTTTAGATGGTACAGATGAATCTTCAAGTGATTTAGATTCACAACTAAAGAGTGAAGATAACTTTAGATTTTTATTAGAGGACAATGGTTCTTTAATTTTAGAAGAATATGATACACGTTCACTGAAACGAACACTTGCAACAGAATCAAATCAGAGAATACAATTAGAAACATCTCTACAACCAGAACCTAAAGACGGAATTCAATTAGAAGTTGGTACTGGTGGTGGGTTAGAATCTGACCAAATCACTCTAGAGGATGACTTTGCAGTTTTAATAGAAACTGATTTTTTAGATATTGCAGCAGAATTTAATCATTTAATAAGTGAAGAATCAACAAAGATACTAGAAGTAGGACAAATCCCTAGTGTAAACTATGGATTAGGAGTAAATCAAGGTATACCTAACAACGATGCAGCGATAGGAATGCAACCTGTAACACGTAGTTCGGTTATTATTACAAGGACCTAAATATAGTATAAATATTTGTATAAATACATGTAAAGGAAGAGTTCATGACAGCTATTATTACAGAAAAATTCAGATTACACAACGCCACACAATTCGTTGAATCATTCTCTGAAACTTCAAAATCAACATATTATCTTTTTATAGGTAAATCAATGCCTTACACATCAGGCACATCAGGGGGAACAGACGCAGCACCTCCAACACCTGCCGATTCAGTTTCAGGTGAGTTTTATTCATGGGATGCTATGATAGCTGCAAAAAATATTTCAAGTTCAAATATCTCTAACGCTCTTCCAAGAGTTAACTGGGCTAACAATACAGTTTACGATATGTATGATGATACAATCTCAGCATCAAATACAACAACAAGTGGTGCCTCTTCGATATATCAAGGTAATTTTTACTTTATAACATCAACTCAAAATGTCTATAAAGTATTAGATAACAATGGTGGAATTGCTTATTCGGGTTCAGAACCTACTTCTACTAGTACATCACCGTTCTCATCTGGTGGATATGTTTTAAAATACATGTACAATATTACAGCATCACAAGGTGCAAAATTTTTAACTAATGATTATATGCCAGTATCTACAGATACAACTGTTTCTACTGCGGCCGTAGCTGGTAAAATTGAATCTCTTATAGTAACAGCAGGTTCAGGTTATACAAACGGAACATACTACTCTCCAATTTTTGGTGATGGTACAAGTCAAGGAACATCTTCTGGTGGTATTGTACGTATTACTATTGCAGGTGGGGCTATTGCTTCATTTGGTTTAACTGCTGGAACTGATACAACAATTCATGCAGGTAGTACAAATTATACTTTTGGAAACGTTTCATTAACAAATGTCTTTTCTGATACAGCATTATCTTCTTCAACAAGTATTGGTTCAGGTTCTGGTGGAGCAATAAGAATAGTTATCTCACCTTTTGACGGTCATGGCAACAATGCGATAAATGAATTAGGTGGACACTTTGTAATGACCAATACAACATTAACACAAGCAGAGGGTGATGACGTAACAACTGCAAATGATTTTAGAAATGTTGGACTTGTTGTAGACCCTACGACTTATGGTACAACAACAGTGGCAACTGCATCAACAGCTAGAATGACTTATGCTGTTAAATTTGCTTCAGCATCTGGTACATTTTCAGTCGATGAACAAATTACTCAAACAACTACTGGTGCTATTGGTAGAGTTGTTGAGTGGGATTCTACTAACAAAATATTATATTATCAACAAGAAAGATTTTCAACTTATGGAACTGCAACTACAACACAATCGTTTGTAGCATTTAGTGGCACAAATAATGTAACAGGTTCTACTTCAAGTGCTGTTGCTGCCCCAATTTCTGATAGTTCGAATACAGTTACACTTACTGGTGGAAATACTATTACCTTCACTAGTGGTTATGCAACACCCGAGTTACAACCAGATAGTGGTAACATTGTGTACTTAGAAAACAGACAACCAATACAAAGAGTTTCAGACCAAACCGAAGACATAAAATTAATTATAGAGTTTTAATATGGCACAAAAAACAGATTTAAATGTCGCACCATATTATGATGATTTTAAAGAAGATAAGAATTTTCATCGTATATTGTTTCGACCAGGGTTCGCTGTTCAAGCGAGAGAATTAACACAACTACAATCAATACTTCAAAATCAAATTGAAAGATTTGGTTCACATGTTTTTCAAGAGGGTTCAATTGTAATACCTGGTGGAATTAGTGTAAATACAAGTTACTCATCTGTTTTATTAGCTTCTACTTTTGCATCTGAAGCAATTGATATTAATCAATATTATAGTGCAACATCACCCATCACAATTGTTGGTGCTACAACTGGCGTTAAAGCAAAAGTTATTGGCGTCAAAGCTGCAACAACTACATCTCAACCATTATTATACATTCAATATATTTCAACAGGTTCAGATTTAGAAACTAATATATTTGCAGATGATGAAAATATCTTTGCTGATACAGCTATTACTCATACAACAAGTTATGCGATTAATTCGAATTCTGCTACTACTCATAATTTAAATGCAGCCCAAAAAGGTACTGCTATAACAGCAGGTAATGGTGTTTATTTTGTGCGTGGAACTTTTGTTCAAATGGAAGAACAGACTTTAGTATTAGATGACGCATCACAAATAGCAAGTGGTAGAATCGGATTTACAATAACAGAAACTTTAGCGGCACCAGAAGATGATGCTTCACTTACAGATAATGCAACAGGTTCATCAAACTTTGCAGCCAAAGGTGCTCATAGACTTAAAATTGATTTAGTTCTTACATCATTACCTATTGATTCTACAAGTGACGATAAGTTTGTAGAGATAACTAGAGTTTCCGAAGGTAAAGTAGATTCAGATGCTAGACCAACTGAATATTCAGTATTAGGTGATACACTTGCAAGAAGAACATTTGATGAATCAGGTGACTATACTGTAAGGCCTTTTCAAATAGATGCAAGAGAACAGATTTCAAATAGACACAAAGGCACAGAGTTTAGAGGTGTTTATACTGCTGGTGTTTTAACTGCCGATGGTAATACAGCTGCAGAGGACTTTTTCGATTTAGCAATATCACCAGGTAAAGCATATGTTCGTGGTTACGAAATTGAAAAGACTGCAATTACATTTAAAGATATTAAGAAAGCAAGAGATTTTGATACTGTCAATACTGGTACAGTTAATACTGAACTAGGTAACTTTATTAAAATTAAAAAATTATACAATCAACCTAAAGTTAGTGCAATCAGTGGTGAACAAGGTGCTTACGAAACAATTCAATTACATGATGATGTTACACATACTAAAGGAGTTGCATCAGGTAGACAGATTGGTCTTGCCAGAGCAAGAACAATAGAATACGATTCTGGTTCTGCTGGAAATGATGATGCGATATACAAATTATTTCTTTTTGATATTAGACCATTTACTTATTTAACTTTATCAGGTGTACCGTCAGCAACTTTAATATCTAATCATGCAAATGGTGGTGTAAGAATTACTGGTGCTACAACAGGTGCAACTGGGTTTATATTTGGAAATTTAACATCGGCCGTGACTATTGTTTTAACAAATGTTTCTGGTAATTTTCTTACAGGTGAAAAATTAATTGCTTCTGATAGTGCAGAGACAGACCAAATTGTAGAAACAGCTGCTAACGCTGATGTTACAGTTTTAGATGTTGTTACACACACACTTTCCGAAACTCGTTCACTATTTCAAGATGATACTGATGCAGGTCAAGACTTTACTGCTGATATTGATTTAAGTGGTACAATAGTAGGTTCTCTTATTGCAAACCAATCAGACGCAAATGGAACAAATGAAAATGCAAACTTTGTTTCTGAAACAGACAATACTTCAACATTAGCGTTAGAAACAAAACAAGATGCAAAACTTATAGATTCTGAAAAGAATGTTGCCATATATAGACTTTCTAAAAAAACTATTAAGACACTTTTAACAACTGCTAATGATGGTGCGTCTGATACTTCAATAACAATAAGAAGACAGTTTATTGGCACAACAAACTCAAGTGGTGGTATTTCATTTACAGCAGGTGCAAATGAATCATTCTTAACGCACACAGAAAAAGATTATACATTAAGTGTTCTAACAGCAGGTGATGGTACTGCCGCACAAGGTGATATTGTTTCAGTAAGTGGTAATATTACAGGCGCAGGTACATCAACAATTACAATCACAGACAACTCTGCTCTTGGCGATTCTTCAAAAGTTCTTTTAACTGCAACCATTTTAAAAACTGGCGTAACACAAAGAATTAAAAATACAAAATTATCAAAACAAGTAAAAGTAGCTGGAGTAACTGCTGGTGCATTTGGAACAAAAGCAACTGACGAAGTAATTTCTTTAGGAAGAGCTGACGTATTTAATTTAGGAGTAGTTTTAGATTCCGAAAGTACTAGTGCTGATGCGACCCTTCCAACTTTAACATTAACAAGTGCTACTGGTACCTTTACAAGAGGCGAAAGAATTACTGGTAGTTCTTCTGGTGCAGTAGGTATTGTTGTTAGTCCTACATCACCAATTTCTTACTACTTACAAAATGGAGATGGTGCTATTGATTTTTCTGCTAACGAAATAATCACAGGTGCATCTTCAACTGCAATTGCAACTGTATCATCAATAGCTGCTGGTTCAAGAGTTATTACATCTCACTATGTTTTAGACACAGGTCAAAGAGATAACTATTACGACATATCAAGACTAGAATTAAAATCTAATTCTGCAAAACCAAGAGGAAGACTGTTAGTAGTATTTGATTTCTTTTCTCATTCTTCAGGTTCTTTCTTTAGTGTAGATTCTTATCAAGATGCAGCTAAAAGAATGCAATACGATGATATTCCAACTTATACTGCTACAAGAGTTGACCCAGATGAACCAGAACCAACTGGTGAGTTTGAATTAACAGATTGTTTAGATTTTAGACCAACATGTGAAAATGTTACTGGTGCAAGTGATACGGAATCTGCTATTGATACATTGACTGACAAATCATTTGATTTCTTTCATAGACAATTTGATGGTGCAGGTTCTTCGACAGTTGATACACCAAAACCAGGTACACTAGGAACAGTTGACTTTGAATTTTATTTAAATAAAATTATTGCTGTATATCTTGGTCAAGACGGAACATTTAAAATCGTTGAAGGTCCGTCTGCTGAAGTTCCAACAGAACCTAAACAAATTGACGGAGCAATGAAACTTGCAAGTGCATTTATACCTGCCTTTACATTTAGACCTACTGATATTCAAATTTCAAGAGAAAGAAATCAAAGATTTACTATGAAGGATATTGGTAAATTACAGAACAGAATTCAAAACCTTGAGTATTATACAAACTTATCTTTACTTGAAAGAGATGCCGAATCATTTGAAATTACAGATGCAAATGGATTAAACAGATTTAAATCTGGTTTTGTAGTAGATAACTTTTCAGGTCACAGAGTAGGTGATGTTAAAAATACAGATTATAAAAATGCAATAGACCAACAGTTTAAAGAATTAAGACCAAAGTGTGTTATGAGAGCCGCAGGCCTTATAGAAACTGTTTCAACTGATACAGAAAGAGCTGCTTTAGGATACGCAAAAACAGGTGACTTATTAACACTTCCATATACATCTACAATGCATTCAGAAAATCCATATGCAACAAGAGTTGAAAGAATACAACCTGTTTATGTTCCAAACTGGGTAGGCATGATTAAACTATCACCAGAAGGTGATGAGTGGTTTGAGACTGAAACTGCACCCGATTTAATTATTAATGTGGACGGAAACTTTGATTCAGTTTTAGCTGCTAATGAAAATAGAATTGGTACACTTTGGAATGCTTGGGAAACTCAGTGGTCTGGTGTTATTGCATCAAGACAAGAAACTACTCGTCAAGGTAATAGAATAATTACAAGAGCAATTCAAACAACTCGTTCCGATTTAACTCGTTCTGGTATTGCAACAAATGTTATAGAACAAATTGATGAAGAATCTTCAGGTACAAGAATTATTGCAAAAGCACTTATACCATGGGTAAGACCTAGAACAATTACATTTACAGGTGAAGGTTTTTATCCTAATACAAAAGTTTATGTATTTTTTGATGGTACCGATGTTAACGCTTATGTTACAGCAGAATCATCTACATATACCGAAGGTGCTGTTACACCAGCCGCAGGTATTCAACTTGTTACAGATGGTCTTGGTGATGTTAACGGAACCTTTGCAATTCCTGACTATAAATTTAAAGGTCAAGAAAATATTCCTAAATTTAAAACTGGTGAGTTAGAATTTAAAATTACAGCAAGTGCAACAAATTTAGTTAGTCCATTACCAATAACTTCTGGTTCAGTAATATATTCTGCAAAAGGAATATTAGAAACAGAGCAAGAAACAATTATTGCAACAAGAAACGCAAAAGTTGTACAAACAGATGTTACTCAAACTACTTCCGTTCTTGATACCTCTGCTAGAATTATCAGTCAAACTGCTCAAAGAGATAATAGTGATGGTAAAGAAAGAAGAGAGGCCCTAAGAGCAGCTGCTATAGAGAGAGGTGAAAAGATTGACCCTCTTGCACAAACATTTTTAGTAGAAGACCCAGATGGTTGTTTTTTAACTTCAGTTGACCTTTATTTTGAAACAAGAGATAATGATGGTCCAATTTGGATTGAATTAAGAAATGTTATTAATGGATATCCCGGTCCTAAAATTCTTCCATTTGGCAGAAAAGTTTTAAAACCTTCAGAAATTAATGTATCAACTGATGCTTCAACAGCAACAACATTTACGTTTGATTCACCTATCTATGTTAAGGGTGGAACAGAATATTGTATTGTTGTTAGGGCTCATACTATTCAACCTAAAATTTGGATTTCAAGAATGGGTGAAACTGATATTGGTGGATTAAGAGTAGTATCAAAACAACCACATTTAGGGGTATTGTTTAAATCACAAAACAATACTGCTTGGACTGCTTCTCAATCAGAGGATTTAAAATTTACTTTAAACAAAGCAGTATTTGATACAACTGCCGCAGGTAACTTAACTTTACAAAATGATATTATTGGTGATGCAGTAACAAATGAATTGGGTACAACTGTGTATGGAAAGAGATTAACAGCTAATCCATTAACTATGACAAATAGTTCAACTGTACTAAAAGTAAAACATATCGACCATGGTATGTATTCAACTGCAAATAATGTAAGAATTACGGGTGTTAGTTCAGGTATTAGTACAACACTAAGTGCAGGTATAACTGCGGCTGGAACTTCATTAGTTTTAACTTCTAATACAAACTTCCCAGCTGGAGCAATAACTCTTAAAATTGGAAATGAAATTATTACAGGTTCAAATAGTTCAGGCACAGTATCTTCACTTACAAGAGGTACTAGTGGTTCAACAGCTGCAATACATGACGCAAACGCAACAATTGAACTCTATCAAATCTTAGGTACGTCACTTGTAGAAATTAACAAAATTCATACTGCAATAGCAAACATAGGAATAGATTCTTATACTGTTACTCTTACAAATGCTCCAACTGTTTCGGGTGGTTCTACAACTGCTGAAGTTGGTGGAATAAATATATATGCTTCAGAAAACTATCGATACGAAACTGCTAAAACAATTATTGGTTCTCTTGAACTAGGTAATACAAAAATTGCATCTACATTAAGAGACACTACAGGTACATCACCAAGTGGTACAGAGACATCATTCTCAACAAGAACACTAGGTAATGCGATTTCCATTCCTTTCAATGAAAACTTTAATAAATCAACAACAAGTATAATCGCATCTGATATAAATGAAACAAATGAACTTGCTGGTATCAAATCATTATTCATTCCATTAACACTAACAAGTCAAAATTCAGATATCACACCTATAATTGATTTAGGTCGTGCATCATTTATTGCTGTCGCAAATAGAATTAATAACATTGATAGTTCATCTGATGTCTTCCCTACAACTAATTACAAAGATTCAACACAACCTAGCGGTGACCAAAACGCATTCATTTATATTACAAAGAAAGTTGCATTGGAAAATCCAGCAACTGCTATTAAGTTAATCTTCTCAGCACACAAACAACAAAGTGCTGAAATTAAATCAATGTTTAAAATTTTAAGAACTGATGATGCTTCTGATTTTGATGAATTGGGTTATACATTCTTTAACTCAACTGGTACAACTGATATTGCCATAGGGTCATCTCTTGATGATAACGATTTCCAAGAATACGTTTACACAGCAGGTGTTACTGATGATGGTATCGGAACGCCACTACCTGAATTTATTCAGTTTGCAATTAAAATAGTAGGACAAGGAACTAATGCTGCTCAGCCTCCAAGAATAAGAGACTTGAGATTACTTGCATTGGCAACATAATGAAAACACTTGTTAAAGTAGAAGGACATTCTGAATTAGTAAGGGATTTAGAATCTGGCGCTATTTTAAACACAAGTAAGTCTGCATATTTAAAAGCACGAATTGCTTCACAAAATGCACAAAAAAGAAATGATGAATTAAGAGACGCCACTAGACAAATAAATAATCTTAAATGCGAAATGCATGAGATTAAACACTTACTACAACAACTGACAGAAAAAACTGGCGCATAAAGTTGTATAAATAATATAAAATGGACATAAAAACAACACAATTAATTATAGAGACAAAGAGAGTTTAAGTTATGGCTATAAACGCACAACAAGTATCAAACACAAATACTCTAGAACAGTTGAGAAGTCAATTCAATAATCTAGTTACAGATGTTTCTGCTCTAGAAAGTGGAACATTAAATTTCGGAACAGTTTCTGCCTCAAATATTTCTGTGGGCGAACTATCAATTACAGGTTCTTTAGAACTTACGACAGTTGAACCATCAGTTTTAAATCTAAAAAGTGATAGGATGTCTTTTGAAGGTACATCCGATGACAATGCTGAAACAACATTTGTTGTATCAAACCCTACAGCAGATAGGACAATTACATTTAAAAACGAAAGTGGCACCGTTGCTTTTACTGCCGATTTAGGATTTACGAACTCTACATTAACACAACTACCAACAAGTGAGGTCGATTTTGATTTAGGAGACTTAACAACAGGCGCCGTTGACGCCTTTGGATTTTCAACAGCAAATAATTTATACGATATGAATGAACCTAAAGGTTCTACTGCTGAACAAGATTTAGGTGCAAACACCAGTGTCTAAATTGTATAAATAATTATATTAACGAAAAGGAAGACTAGGAGAATTTTAAATGCCAACGGTACTACAACATAGAAGGGGTACAACTTCACAGAATGATTCATTTACAGGCGCAGTCGGTGAAATAACCTATGATACAACGTTAGACACGTTGAGAATTCATGATGGTAGCACTGGAGGCGGATTTACAAGTGTATCTCTTGGAGCAACACAAACCCTTACAAACAAAACATTAACTTCACCTGTTATTAATACAGGTACATTCGGAACATCAATATTACCAACAAGCGCTGACGGTACAACATTGGGTTCTGCAACAAAAGAATTTTCAGATTTATTTTTAGCCGATGGTGCTACTATTCAATTTGGTAATGACCAAGACGTTATAGTAACACACGACCCTGATGATGGTTTATTAATAAAATCAAAAGCAACAGGTGACGACAATCCATTTGTTTTAACCTTACAATCAGGTGAAACTGATATCGCTGCCAATGACGTTCTAGGTAAAATTGCCTTTCAGGCACCAGATGAAGGAACAGGAACAGATGCAGTATTAGTTGCCGCAGCTATTCAAGCTCGTTCTGAGGGTGACTTTGCGGCTGATGCTAATGCTACTGCCATTGACTTTATGGTTGGTGCTTCCGAAGCAGCTGCAACAAAAATGACTTTAAGTTCTGCAGGTGCATTAGCAGTTACTGCTGGATTAACAGCTACAACAGGTACATTTAGTGGAATACTAAAAACAGACGATACAACTGCTGCAACAAGTACAACCGATGGTTCACTACAAACTGATGGTGGATTATCAGTTGCTTTAGATGCAGTTATAGGTGATGACCTTTTACTATTATCTGATGCAGCAATAATAAAATTTGGTGCTGATTCAGATATTAATATTACTCACGTAGCAGATACAGGTTTAACAACAAATGGTGACTTCACAGTAGGCGATGACTTAATCTTAGGTTCAGATGCTTCTGTAATTAAGTTAGGTGCTAACTCAGACGTAACAATAACACATGTCGCTGATTCAGGTCTTACGATTTCTGTTCCAGCAACAGCAGATAACTCTACACCATTAGTAACACTTGCCGCAGGTGATAACGATATTGCCGCAGATGATGTGTTAGGACAAATTGACTTTAAGGCACCTGCTGAAGGTGCAGGTACTGATGCTTTATTAGCCGCAGGTACAATTAAAGTTGTTTCCGAAGGTGACTTTGCAGCTGATAATAACGCTGCTTCTATGATATTCGCAACAGGTAAATCTGCTGCCGCAGGTACAGATGGTGGAATACTAACTATGACATCAACTGGTAAGTTAATTCTCAAAGATTTAGCAACTGCTGACGGTTCGTCTGCAACTATTACTTTACAATCAGGTGATACTGATGTTGCCGCAAACGATGAACTTGGTGGAATCTTCTTCCAAGCACCTGACGAGGGTGCAGGTACCGATGCTATTACAGTGGCCGCAGCTATCGTAGCGATGGCTGAAGGAGACTTTAGTGCATCATCTAACGCAACTAAAATATCATTCAGAGCAGGTAATTCAGAAACTGCTGTAGAGAAAGCAAAGATTGTTGGTTCAACAGGTAAGTTCCACGCAACACCAGATAGTATTCTTTTAATTAAGAACTCTGGTGGCACAACACTAAAAACAGTTAACGGACACGCCGCAATTTAATGGTTGACAAAGTACATATATAAATGTATTATGTTAATAATTATTAGGAGATTATGAAATGACAGTAAGAGCCCCTTTATACTACGATGGCAGTAACAGTCTTATTGAGACTTCTGCAGGTGAAGTATTAGAGTATGTAAAACAAGCGATATTCCGATATGCCGCAGACCCATCTGTGACATGTTCACAGGTTTCTGGTAGTGGTAATATTTCACCATCAATGGATGATACAAGACTTTTTGCTTCAGCAGCCGTAGTTCAAAATTCTTCCCACCCTGGCTCTGGTGCTTTACAAACAACCACAACTAATTTTGATAAGATATCACAAACAAAGGCTTCTGTAAGTGCGGCTGGAGATACTAATAGTGTGGCATTTCCTGTTTATTGGGATAACTCTGCTGGAGCGATTCGGTCTATGACAGAAGCAGACTTTGTTGATACTTTTATTAAACCAGCATTAGTTCTTATGACTGCTGCCAGTGAAGGAACAGCAGGTGATTATGGAGGAATGTTCACAATTCACAATGCAGATTCATTGAGTAATCATACACTAATTTCTTCTACTGCTGTTTTTATTGATACAAGAGCTGATGTCTCTGAATATGCAGAGGGTTCTATAGGTACAGCTGGTACTGCTCAAACACACAATGAAATAATAAACAGCTTCTTTCTTTTTAAAAGAGATGGTGTTGATAACACACCTGCGAGAACATTGTTGTTTATCGATAATACAAATAAAAACTTAAATCAATTTGCAGAAGCAGACATCGAAGCGTTACTACAAAACTACACTAGAAAACTAGCAGTTGATGATGCTGTAGCTGCAGACCATAATATTGATTACAATATAAATGGTTCAGGTGTTGCAAAAGGAACGGCAATGACTGATACAAAACTTGATGGTTCAGGTACAGAAACAAATAGATTTGTTGGCGGTGATGATTATCGTTCACAGAAATTTCCTAACGGTTCTGCTGCAACTATTTCAACTTTTACCTTTAAGGCACTTCGTTCTTAACTATTAAATAATTTTTGGAGATTATATTATGACTGAACTAAAAAACATTCCCCTAGATACTAAACCACTTCCAGCAACAGACCAGACACCTATGTCAGAATATTTAGAACCTGTTCATTGGACAGATGATAAAGATACAATTTTTTGTCTTTGGCAAAAAGATAATTTTATTCGTGCTGAGTTTACCAATGATGAAAGAACTCATGTAAGAGTTTATTACACAATAGAAGAAACTGGTAAAGAAACTGAAATTAACTTTAATTGGAATGAGGATGATAAGTACACACAAAAACTTTTGACACTTACTGATTTAGACACGATGCACGAAAACACATACAAAAGAATTAAACGAGAAGAAAGACATTTTAAAGAGTATGCTGTTCGTGTTGGAAAAGAAATGGGTTTATTAATTGACCCTATTGCGTATTATGATAGTGAAACTCAATCATCTAAAGTAGATACAAAATTTTATTCCTATGGTTTAAAACTTTTCTTTGAAGAGTTTAACGCAGAGAAACAAAAAGAAGATTTGTTTATTGTTAAACTTGCAGCCTTTGAACTAGATGTTGTTAAAAATTGTGAAGATAGAGAATTGAAATCTAAATTAAGAAAAGCAAAAGACCCCGTTGAAATTTTACAAACTCTTTTAGATATTAAGAATCTATAGCTTTAAAGACACCCTCAAAGTCTTTGTTCATAACATGTATAAGACATGCTGTTTTGCATGAATCATAACTACTGTCATTAAGAAAGAAACGATGCCAGTGGTCTGGTACTAAATCAAAGTTATCTTCTAGTTTGTATTTTTCCAAAATGTAAGAAATAAAAACTTCGTTATTGTAGAAGTATCGATTATCCATGTCTTTGATTTCGTCAAGGACTTCTTTACATTCATCAAATCTTTTACTAAATTTTAATTTATTAGTAGCAGTTTTACTTCCACCCCATATACCAGTATTAATCATACGATAGAACTTAGGTTCAATTAATTGTGATAGTAACATATGATGAAACATTTTTGTTTTGACTGACCAATGATACTTGTCAAGAGATTTATACCAATTATCTTTATCTCTCATTTCATGAACATTTTTAAATAATGCTAAATCATGTGTGTCATTACACCCCGAAACAATTTTTGTAAAATCAAACTCTTCAAACATATTCTTCTTTATATTTTTTAGATTAGGAATAACATCCAAATCAAGATATAGAACTTGTTCGTATTGTTCAACATACTCTTCTAATTTAAAAAGTTTCCACATTGTAAGTTTATCGAATTCTTTAACAGAATCGGTTTGACTAGGTCTATCTAAAATATAATCAGCATCCCACATTTCTGCTAATGCTTTGTGACCCTGTACAAGTCTTTCAAAATGTTTTTCAAACATATTTCCAGCACCACCAATTCTTGCAGAATTACTTCTTTCATCTAAATTAATAGATGTTGTGTACATACTAAAAATTAATCTTTTTTTCATATCGCCAGACATAATCAAACTCCTTATTGATAGCGTGTACTATCTTTGTTTCTTTAGGTATATGCATTTCATAATCATAAAAATAATGCCATTGGTGATTTAACCATTGAACAGGCACATTTTGTTTTTTTAATTTATATGAGAAAATTGTTTCGTTATCATATCCAAATGTATTCGTTATATTTATTGGATACATAGAATCCTTTTTATATTCATCACTTCTTAAATAGTGCATCAATTCAAATGACTTATCTAAATCTGAAAAGTAATTAAGTTTATTCCAATGTTCTTTATTACAACCAATGATGCCTGTATTAACTACATCGCATTGTGGTGACAAACCATTTTCCTCTAACATTGCCATTGCGTTAAAGTATTTTGCTGATGGTGAACGAATAGAACCTTTAATTTCATCTAGATGATAATGTGTAGGTCGTATCTTATCATTGTTATGTAAAATTGCAATACCTTTAGATAAATCCCACACATCAAAAAAGTTTTCATTTGTTACAGGTATAGCATCAAAGTCTAGATAAAGAACTTCATCGTACTTATTGACAAGTTTTTCCATTAATGCTAACTTGTATTTGTTAACAATGTTATACATTGTGATAAACGGATAATTCTCTTTAAAGTGTTTTGCATACTCTTTGAAGTCTGTTGAATATTCATACATAAAGAACTTAACACCAAGTGCCTCTGCATAGCGTTTTTTGTTATCTATTAGTCTTTGATAGTGTTTTTGAAATTGTTGTTTGGTATGAATATTAGTTGGCGTTTTACCCTTTCTAATAATATCCTTATCGAAGAAATCGAGTTCCTCGTCTGGTATTTCAATATATAAACTAAAAATTGCCCTTGACATTAATCACCTAAATCTGTATAGTATGTATTAGTATCATATATATGGAGTATTGTCAATGAAAATATTGGTTACAGGTTCAAGTGGATTTATCGGTTCACATGTAGTAAGAGAATTAAAAAAAGATAAACATTCAGTTTCAGAGTGGGATTTATTGAGAACATTTGAGGGAAATCCAGCACCCCTTAATTTTAAAAATATAAAAGAAGATTACTTATCACAATTTGATAGAGTAGTTCATCTGGCTGCATTAGCAGATGTTCGTAAATCAATGGATGACCCAGATAAATGGTATGAAACAAATGTAGATTGGTCTATTAACTTGTTTCAATTATGTGGAAAACTTGAAATTCCATGTGTTTATGCTTCATCTTCAAATGTACACGAATGGTATAATAATCCTTATGCAGGTTCAAAAAAGGCAATGGAATCTGTGGCAAAGGCAACAGGTAAACATATTGGATTAAGATTTACAAACGTTTTTGGACCAGGGTGTAGACCTACAATGTTAACTCAAAAAATGATTGATGGTACATTAGCGTATAAGACTGAGCATACAAGAGACTTTATACATGTATTAGATATCGTAGATGCAATTAAATTATTCATCTATCGTAAGGACTTTTACGCAGAATGGTCACAGCATAATTATGAAATTGCAAGTGGTAAAGGCAGAAAGGTCAATGAGCTAGTTGATAAATACTTACATAATATACCCTTAGAATCTGGTTTTGTGGGTGAAAGACAAGATAATACGGCAGATATAACAGATATATTGGATTTGGGATGGGTACCAAAACGCAATTTAGATAAATACTTAAAAGGGAAAATACATGGCAACACCAAATTCAAAGACAACATTCAAAAATTATTGTTTAAGAAACTTAGGTTTTGGAGTAATTGATATTAATGTCAGTGACGACCAAGTTGACGATAGAATAGACGAAGCGATACAATACTTTGCTCACTACTATTATGATAGTGTTGAAAAGATGTATCTTAAATATAAAATTACAGAAGCAGATAGAACAAGAGCTTTAAGTAATGATACCACTACTGCAACTGATAGAGCAGACAACACAGTAACAGCGACTTTTGAAGAGGGAAGAAATTATATTCCTATGCCATCAAGTATAGTTTCTGTACTAAGCATTTTTTCATTTGACAATGCGGCTACAAACAATATGTTTGATATTCGTTATCAATTAAGATTAAATGATTTGTATGATTTTTCTTCAACAAGTATTGTTCATTATGAAATGACAATGCAACACCTTGATTATTTATCACACATATTAGTTGGTGAAAAACCTATTAGATTTACAGAACATCAAGGAAGATTATATCTAGATATGGATTGGACTGGCGATGTTAACGTTGATGATTATCTTATCATTGAATGTTACAGACAACTAGACCCAGATACATATACCGATATCTATAATAACATGCATTTAAAAAGATATGCTTCGGCGTTAATTAAAAAACAATGGGGTATGAACTTATCAAAGTTTCAAAACGTTACTTTACTTGGTGGAGTAACAATGAATGGCGAACAAATATTCAGTCAGGCTCAAGAAGAAATAGAAAAACTAGAGACATATATTGAAAACTTACAATATCCTGATATGATAATTAAGGGATAGAAATAATGGCTGTTAACAGTGCATTTAAAACATCAGGTCAATCGGCAACTAAGGCCGAACAAAATCTATATGCTAATTTAGTTAAAGAAGCAATTCAGATTCATGGTCATGATGTTAATTACATCGATAGAACATTAACAGCTAGAGATAATATTTTTGGTGAAGATTCTTTATCAGAATTTAATAAATCACAAACTATTGAAATGTATGTTGAAGATGCAGATGGTGGATATCAAGGTGAGAAAGAATTAATTCAACAATTTGGTTTAGAAAATAGAAACGAAATTACATTTGTTGTAAGTAGAACAAGGTTTGATGACGTTGCTAATCAAATGGATTTAGAAACTGCAACAAATACAACTGAAGGTTCAATACTTTTAGAATCTGGTACAATTACATCAACAACAACTAATATATTATCAGCATCTTTTGATAGTGGATATTTAAGAGGTGAGGCTGCATCAACTAGTACATATGCTAATCGACCAAAAGAAGGTGATTTAATATTTCATCCAATTTTAAGTAAAGTATTTGAAATTTCTTTTGTAGACCATGATGAACCCTTTCATCAATTAGATAACAACCCTGTTTACAAATTAAGATGCAAACAGTTTGAATACTCAAGCGAAGTTATCGATACAGGTATTGCAGATATTGATGCAATTGAAGATGCTCTTACAGGTGATGCTTTACAACATCAAGTTACACTTGAAGCAACCACTGCTTACAACGAAAGTATTGCTCTTGAATTTTTTACTGACTTATCAAATACAGACACGTTGTTAATGGAAGACGATGATGTGGTTGTTCACGAAAATGATGAAGCATCAATTGGTGAAAGTATTCTTCTTGAGAATTCTGCTGATACAGGTGATGCAAATTACATCATTCAAGAAGACTATATAGTAGGTGACATGTCAATTGATACTACTGCTCAAAATGAGTTCTTTGAAGCAGAGGACGAAAATATATTAGACTTCAGCGAATCTAATCCATTCGGTGATGCTGGGAGAACATAATGTTAGGAACACAATTTTATCACGAAACTATTAGAAGAATGGTTGTTACATTCGGTACAATCTTCAACGACATCAACATTGTTAGAAAAGATAACAATGGTGTTATTGTGCAAAAAATGAAAGTGCCTTTAGCATATGGTCCAAAACAAAAATTCTTAACAAGACTAGACCAAGATGCAAATCTTGATTCTAAAGTAGCAATTACTTTACCTCGTCTTGGTTTTGAAATTGGTGCAATTGCCTATGACCCTGTAAGAAAATTAAATCGTGTCCAACAATTTAAAAAAGTTAAATCGAGTAATACAAAACAATTAGATTCCCAATATATGCCTGTGCCATATAATTTAGATTTTGAATTATACGCTATGGCAAAACAATCTGATGATGCTTTACAAATGGTTGAACAAATACTTCCATACTTTCAACCTGACTATACAGTAACAATAAATGATATGCAAGATATGGGAATAAAAAGAGATATTCCAATTATTTTAAATTCAATATCTTATGAAGATACTTATAGAGGTAATTACGAAGAAAGAAGAGCAATTGTTTATACTTTAACATTCACTGCTAAATTCTATCTTTATGGCCCAGTGTCTTCTAGTAAAGTTATTAAATCTGTACAAGTTGACCAATATGCTGATATGCCAGATAAAGCACCTTCTAGAACTCAAAGGGTAACAGTAACACCAAATCCAACAAGTGCTGAAGCAGATGACGATTTTGGTTTCAATGAAACAGTATCGTTCTTTCAAGATTCAAAGAACTTTGACCCTGCAACTGGCGAAGACAAATAATGTAACTTTGATTTTATTTTTATTATGACAAGACACAAAACAGTTAATCTAGATATTACTTCTCGATGCACACTTGCATGTAGTGGGTGTGATAGAACATGGTATAAAAAGAATAACAAAACAATTCCAAAAAATGATATGACATTAGAGGAGTTTGATAAAATTTCAAACTACTTTGAAAGAGTACAATTTTGTGGACAAATATCTGACCCAATATTTAATCCTGATTTTATCGATATGCTTAAAATGTGTAAAGATAAAAATATAGATGTTGAAGTATCTACTGCCGCATCGCATCAACCAAAAGAATTTTACGAGAAAGCTTTTGATGCAAACTTAAATGCAAAATGGATATTTGGTTTAGACGGATTTCCTAAAGACAGTCATAAGTATCGTATCAACCAAGATGGTGAAAAGTTGTGGGAAATGATGAAGTTAGCAAAGTCTGTGGGAATAAGAGTTGCATGGCAATATATTGTATTTGAGTATAACGAAGATACACAACTTGAAGCTTATCAAATGGCAGTAAAACATAATATGGAATTTATTCTTATTGAATCTTCAAGATTTGATGATGATTCTTCTTTAAAACCTGAAGTATCATTTACACAAAAAGAAAGAAAAAATGATTTTAATCCTAAGTGTCTTGATGGTAGTAAAGAATATGGTTGGGATTATATGGGCAACTTATTACCATGTTGTTGGGGATTCCAAACAGATAATAAACCATTTCCTCATTTAACTAAAGATAAGTTTCATATAAGTAATATTAATAGTATGGAAGATGTTATTAATTCGAAGGAATGGAAAGACTTTCATATTATGTTAAAAAACAACCCAGAAAATGCACCAGACATTTGTAAAAAATATTGTGGTGTAAGAGGTGGAAAAACAAGTACTAGAACTACTATGAATGAGATACAAATATGACAGACAATGTAGAAAATATAATCGATAAGGCATTAGGTGTTGTTGATGATGTTAAAAGAGAAACTAAAAAACAAGCAGTAATACCTAGACCTAAACTAGAATCGTCTGACGATGATATGGATAAAGATTACAAGTATCAAAGAGAAAATTTTTATAACTTAATTGAAAGAGGACAAGATGCTGTTGAAGGTATTTTAGAACTTGCTCAAGAATCTGAACACCCAAGAGCATATGAAGTTGCTGGAAACTTAATAAAGAGCGTTGCAGATGTTACAGAGAAACTTGTTGACTTACAAACAAAAATGAAAAAGTTAAAAGAGATACCTGAAACTGGTCCTAAAAATGTTACGAATGCTTTGTTTGTTGGTTCAACTGCTGAATTACAAAAGATGTTAAAGAAAAAAGATTAATGGAAAGTTATCTAGGTAATCCTAATCTCAAAAAGGCAAACATACCTGAAGAGTGGACTAAAGACCAAATATTAGAATATCAAAAGTGTATGGATGACCCACTATACTTTGTACAAACTTATATACAAATTGTTTCTTTAGACGAAGGTTTAATTCCTTTTAAACCATATACATTTCAAAAAGAAATGATTGGTACTTTTCATAATAACAGATTTACAATTTGTAAGTTACCTAGACAATCAGGTAAATCAACAATCATGATATCCTACTTATTACATTATGCGTTATTTAATGCAAATGTTAATATTGCTATACTTGCTAACAAAGCTGCAACTGCTAGAGATTTATTAGGAAGATTACAACTTGCATATGAAAATCTTCCAACTTGGTTACAACAAGGAATACTATCATGGAATAAAGGTTCTTTAGAATTAGAAAATGGTTCTAAAATTCTTGCATCATCTACATCAGCTTCTGCTGTTAGAGGTGGTTCTTATAATATTATTTTCTTAGACGAATTTGCTTATGTACCAGCGAATGTTGCTGAAGATTTTTTTAGTTCTGTTTATCCTACAATATCTTCTGGTAAGAATACAAAAGTTATAATTGTATCTACACCACATGGTATGAATATGTTTTACAAATTATGGAATGATGCTGAACACAAAAGAAATACTTACATACCGATTGAAGTACATTGGAGTGAAGTACCAGGCAGAGATGAAAAGTGGAAAGAAGAAACAATTAAAAATACAAGTGAACAACAATTTAGAACAGAATTTGAATGTGAATTTTTAGGTTCTGCCAATACACTTATCAATGCTTCAAAACTTAGACAACTTTCATATATTGAACCTATACAACAAAGTGCTGGATTAAAAGTATATGAGAATCCTATTAAGGACCATACTTACTTTATAACATGCGATGTATCAAGAGGAACAAAAAATGATAGTTCTGCGTTTGCAGTTATTGATGTATCACAAATACCATATAAAGTTGTTGCAACATTTAAAGACAATGAAATTAAACCATTAATGTTCCCACATAAAATTAATACAGTTGCAAAAGCATATCATCATGCATTTGTTTTAGTAGAAGTTAATGACATAGGTGAACAAGTTTCAAATAATTTACACTATGATTTAGAATACGACAATATTGTTATGTGTTATATGCGTGGCCGTGCTGGACAAATTATGGGGGGTGGATATTCTGGTGGTAAAGCACAATTAGGTGTGCGTACAACTAAGTCAGTAAAGAAGTTAGGAACATCCAATTTAAAACAAATTGTAGAATCTGATAAGATAATTATTCAAGATTTTGACATGATTAATGAACTATCGACATTTATTGTAAAGGGAAACCGAATCGAGGCTGAGGAGGGTGCTAATGACGATTTAGCGATGTGTTTAGTATTGTTTTCTTGGGCATGTGACCAAACGTACTTCAAAGAATTAACAGATATGAATATTCGTGCAAAAATGTATTCAGAAACACAAAATCAATTAGAATCCGATATGGCACCTTTTGGTTTTGTAGATGATGGTTTAAATGACCCGTATGAAAGTACAGAATACGGAAGTCAGTGGTCGACAGTTGTAATTCCTAGAGATGACTAAATAAGTTCGATTAAATCACTATCTAATTTAATCCAACAATTATGACAAAGAACTTTTGAACTGTCTATGAGAGTTAAAATTTCGTCTCTTTGACCATTAATTGCAGTAGTTTTTGATTTTTTGCGAATTTCTGAATCATTTGGATAGAATTTGAGACATATAGTTTCAGATTCACCACAATTGATACAAGATTTATCGGATAAGTGGGAATTTAACCAAGATACACGTTTATTATAGTGTCGTCTTGCCACTTTCTTGATAGTTTCTTTATATTTGTCATAGTGTGATTGCATAATCTTATTTATATACAATCGGTCTATAAAAATGGCGTTGTGAAAAATAAAAAACTATAAATAAACGTGTATAAAGAAATAATGATATATTAAATCATTTAAAAGGAGACAACCCATGGCATTTCTAGTATCACCTGGCGTACAGGTAAGAGAAGTCGATTTAACTAATGTGGTACCTTCCGTTGCAACATCTATTGGTGCAATCGCAGGTGCATTTGAAAAAGGCCCTGTTTCTAGTGTAACGACAGTATCAAGTGAAGAAGAATTAGTTAAGTTATTTGGTAAACCAAATAGTAGTAACTTTGAAACATTCTTTACAGCTGCAAACTTTTTAGGTTATACAAACTCCTTAAAGGTTGTAAGAGCTGCATCAGGTATTGTAAACGCTGGAGCAAACAGTGGTATCTTAATAAGAGACACAGACCACTACTTAAACTCATTTTCAACAGGTCAAGGTTCACACGGCGAATGGGCTGCAAGAACTGCTGGAACATGGGGTAACTCACTAGGAGTTTCGCTTTGCCCAAGTGCAACAGCATACGAACAAGTATTATCAGGTTCTAACTTAACAGTTGGAGAAGATGCTGCAGGTTCAACAACAATTGCAGTTGATGATGCAGATTTAGCAAACAATGTAATTAATGTTGGCGATTTAATTTCATTCTTTTCAGATTCAACCGGTACAACACCTGTAACTGGCGAAAATGGTAAAGAATATGAAGTCGTTTCTATTTCAACAGACACATTAACAATTAGACAAAAAGATAATCCAAATGGTGGTGGTGTTCATAATACCATACCTGACAACTCATACATCAAAAGACGTTGGAGATTTTATGACTTATTTAACGGTGCCCCAGGTACTTCAACATATGCGTCATCAAATCAAAGAGGAACAAATGATGAATTACATGTTGTTGTTTATGATACAGACGGTTCAGTAACAGGTTTTTCAAATACAGCCGCAGGTGGAAGAACTAGTTCAGTTATCGAAAGTTTCGGAAACTTATCTAAGCATCCAAACGCAAAGAACGAATCAGGTTCATCAATTTACTACCCAGATTTTCTTTACGCTAATTCAACTCAAATTTATTGGACTGACCACATTTCAGGTGGTACCAATTGGGGAACAAATCTTACAGGCACAACTGCATTTACAAATGTTATTGGAGTTGATGCTGGAACTTTAACTGGTGGAACAGACGATTATGCTGTTACTGCTGGGGAAATTCAAATTGCTTATGAGAAATTCCAAGATGACGCATTAGAAGATGTAAACTTAATCTTAGGTGGACCATCATCAATCGTTGCTGATACTACAGCAGGCGTCACTACTCATGCAACAATGCTTAACGACATTGTAACAGCTAGAAAAGATTGTTTATGTTTTGTTTCACCTAGAAGAGGTGCAGTAGTTGGAGTAACAGATTCAACATCACAAGCAGACAATGTTACAACTGATGCTGATACACTTCCAAGTTCATCTTTCATGGTTTTAGATTCTGGTTACAAGTACATGTACGACAAGTATAATGATACTTTCAGATTTGTACCATTAAATGGTGATGTCGCTGGTACCTGTGCAAGAACAGACCAAGTTGCTGATTCTTTCTTTTCACCTGCTGGATATAACAGAGGTAGAATTAGAGGAGCAGTTAAACTTGCTTTCAATCCAAATCAATCTGAAAGAGATAGATTGTACAGAGGAAGAGTAAACCCAGTTATCAATCAACCAGGTCAAGGTGTGCTTTTATTCGGAGACAAGACAGCATTATCACAACCCTCAGCATTTGATAGAATCAATGTTAGAAGATTGTTTATCTTGTTAGAAAAAGCAGTAGCTACTGCCGCTAAATTCCAACTCTTTGAATTCAATGACGAATTTACAAGAGCTCAGTTTAGAGGATTAGTAGAACCTTTCCTAAGAGATGTTCAAGGTAGAAGAGGAATTACAGACTTTTCTGTAGTAGCAGATGCAACAAATAACACTGGCGAAGTCATTGATAGAAATGAATTCGTTGCAGATATTTTTGTTAAACCTGCAAGAGCTATCAACTTCATTCAATTAAACTTCGTTGCAACAAGAACTGGTGTAGCGTTTACTGAAGTGGCAGGAGCAGTATAATGGCAAACATAGATGACTTTAAAGCAAATATGATTGGTGCTGGCGCAAGAGCCAACCAATTTAGAGTAACTATAACACCACCACCAGGTATCGCAATTGGATTAGATACAAGAAAGTCTTCATTCTTAGCAAAGGCATCAAACTTACCAGGTCAAACACTTGGCGAGATACCTGTACCTTTCAGAGGAAGAAACATCTACATCGCAGGTGATAGAGAGTTCGAAACATGGTCAACTACATTCATTAATGATACAGACTTTTCTGTAAGGAATGCAATTGAACGTTGGATGAACGGAATCAATGACCTTGCAAGTAACACTGGTGTTACAGAACTTGGTGACTATCAAACTGATTTGACAGTAGAGCAATTAGACAGAGACGACACAATTCTAAAAACATATAGATTTGTTAACGCATATCCACAGACAATCGCACAGATTGACTTGTCATATGAAACAACAAATGCTATTGAGGAATTTGAAGTCACATGGAGATATCAACACTTTGTATCTCAAGGTCTTAATGCTTTCACTCTAAGTTAAATTTAGGAGGCTTACAGCCTCTTATAAATAAAGCGTATAGGAGTAAATATTATGGCAGAATTATTCGGATTTAAATTCGAAAGAATTAAAGACAGCGATAGCGTTCAGAAATTCACACAACCTTCACCTGATGACGGCACAGTCGAAATATCAGGTGGAGGTCACTTCGCAACTGTATTAGATACAGACGGAAGAGACAAAAGTGAATATGACTTAGTCAAACGATATCGTGAAGTATCCCAACAACCTGAATGTGACAGTGCGATAGAAGATATCGTTAACGAATCAATTATTTCAAATGAGAGAGACCAAGCAGTTTCTATTATACTTGACCAACTACCTTATAAAAAAAATGTTAAAGATGAAATAAGAAAGTGTTTTGATGAAACATTATCACTTTTAGATTTTGATGTAAAAGGACATGACATTTTTAGAAGATGGTATGTTGATGGTCGATTATATTATCATAAAGTAATTGATACAAAAAATCCTAAACTTGGTATTGTAGAACTTAGATACATAGACCCAAGAAAAATTAAAAAAGTTAAAGAAGTAAAGAAGAAACCAAATAGAGGAACAGGCCCAGACTTAATTGCTGGAACTGCTGACTATTATGTTTACAACGAAAAAGGTGTAAACTTAAATGGTACTCAAGGTATTCGTATCTCACCTGATGCAGTAACTTATGTACCTTCTGGTTTAGTTGATGCAAACAAAAATCTTGTTTTATCATACTTACAAAAAGCAATTAAACCTGTCAATCAATTAAGAATGATTGAAGATTCTTTAGTTATTTACAGAATATCAAGAGCACCAGAAAGAAGAATATTTTACATTGATGTGGGTAATCTTCCAAAAGTAAAAGCAGAACAATATCTAAAGGATGTTATGCAAAGATATCGTAACAAATTAGTTTATGATGCAAAGACTGGTGAAATTAGAGATGACAGAAATCATATGTCAATGCTAGAAGATTTTTGGTTACCAAGACGAGAAGGTGGAAGAGGAACAGAGATATCAACATTGCCTGGTGGTTCAAATCTAGGTGAGATAGATGATATCATTTATTTCCAAAGAAAACTTTATCGTTCTTTGAATGTTCCTATTTCAAGATTAGAAGCAGAACAAAGCTTTTCTTTAGGTCGTTCAACGGAAATTACTAGAGACGAATTAAAGTTTACTAAGTTCGTTCAAAGAATAAGAAAAAAGTTTACACCATTATTTAATGACATATTAAAAACACAATTAGTTTTAAAGGGTGTTATAAATATTAATGAGTGGACTTCAATTAAAGAGCATATACAATATGACTTTATGCAAGATGGTCATTTTGCAGAATTAAAAGCTGCAGAATTATTAAGAGAAAAAATAGACCAACTTGGAGCAATAGAAAGTTATATTGGAACATTCTTTTCTAAATCTTGGGTTAATAAAAACGTTTTAAGGATGACTGATTATGAAATGGAAGAAATGAGAAAAGAAATAAACACAGAGGCTGGAATCGAACCTGAAGACGGTGGGGTAAATTTAGAACCAAACAGTGGTATTAACAACGAACCACTTAAAGGACCAGAAGAAGATGATGAAATAGGAGATGACGATGAACAGTAAAGATATAATCGATGCATTGGCAAACGGAAAAACACTTGACGCCGAAGATGCATTTAAAGGCACAATGAAAGCAAAGATGGCAGATTCACTTGAAACTAAAAAAGCTGAAGTTGCAAAATCTTTTGTTAGAGACCATTTGCCTGACGATACAGACAAAACGGATGACTAAGAAATTTGCAGACATTTATAGTTCGATTGTTGAAAAGGATGAACATAAGAAAACTAAGTCCTATAAGAAACTATCGCCCAAGATGAAGAATGCAGTAGATGAATTATTCAATAAATTAGATACTAAAGGTTCAAATTTCCTAAATAATTTTGAAAAAGCAATATCTGATGTCGCCAAAAAGAATCGTGTGCCTGAAAAACAGTTATACGATTACTTTGAAAAGGAAGCATTAGGTATTTAAGGAGTAACAAATGGCTTATATAACGCAAACTTTAGTAGATTCAGATTTTGAAGTTATTACTAAAACAACAATTACAGGTACAAATGCAACAGCACTAAAGATTATTGATGTGTCTGCATTAGCTGGTGCCGCTACCAACCCAAGAGTAAGTATTGTTGCTTGTCAATGGTCAGTTAGTTCCGTAACAGAAATAGAATTTGACGCAACAGCGAATATAACTGCTCTTACACTAAATGGTAATGGTAGTTATAATGTCGGTAGTCAACAAATGCCGTCAATTGCAAACAACGCTGGTGACGGAATCACTGGTGATATTTTCTATGAAAATGATAGTGCATGTGTAGGATTTATTATCCTAAAATGTAGAAAGGTATCGGGTTTCGATAATATAAGCTAATGAATACAGTTAAATTAATCACAGAAGCAAACGATTTTAGTTCTCAAAACTATCTTATAGAAGAAAAGGAAGATGGCAAAAAGGATTACAAAATAAGAGGAATCTTTATGCAAGCCAATATAAAGAATAGAAATGGCAGAGTATATCCAAAAGATATCCTTATGAAAGAAGTTAAATCCTATAACGAAGAATATGTTCAAAAGAAAAGAGCATTCGGAGAGCTAGGACACCCAGAAGGACCAACAGTCAATTTAGATAGAGTATCACATATGATTACAAGTTTAAAGGCTGAAGGCGATAACTTCATAGGAGAGGCAAAGATTATGTCAACTCCAATGGGTGAAATTGTAAAGAATCTTATGGACGAGGGTGCTACACTCGGCGTTTCATCAAGAGGCATGGGTAGTTTAGACCAAAAAGGTGGTGTGAATTATGTGAGAAGTGATTTCAAACTTGCAACAGCAGGTGATATTGTGGCTGACCCGTCAGCACCTTCCGCTTTCGTAGAGGGCATTATGGAAGGAAAAGAATGGGTTTGGAACCATGGTTCACTAATCGAGGCACAAGTTTTCGAAATGAAAGAAAGAATTGAACAAAAAGTTAGAGCAAGACAAGATAAGGAACAAGCATTAGAGTTTGCAAAGTTCCTTAAAATGCTTTAATTTATAAATAATGATGTATAAATAAAACTAAAGGAGACAATCCCATGGCTAATGAATTAGACAAAACCATTGAGGAACTAGAAGCGGAAGTTTTGGCTGAACTTGAAGAAGCCAATGGTGCTGATGCTCCAAAAAAAGGTGCAGCTCCAGCTGATAAAGCTGATTCTGTATCTGATGGTAAGACTAAAGTAGATAAAGGTGCAAAACCAGCCGAAGTTGGTGATGCGTCTGTAGCTGCAGGTAAAGGAACCAAAGAAGTTTCAAACGACCCTGCTAAAAAAGGGGCCGGTAAAGCTGATGCGACACCTAAGTTAAAAGAAGAAGAAGAAAAGGACGATGACGATGATATGTCCAAAGATTCTGACGATTCTGATGACGCAGATGAGACCGATGAGCAAATGACGCCTGATAAAATGAAAGAAACTATGATTAAAGCAATGAAGTCTATGAAAAAAGACGACATGGCTGAATTATATGCTCAATACATGAAGGCTGCAATGCACAAAACCAAAGACGAAATGTATAAAGAAATGCAAGACGGTATGTCCAAAATGTCAAAAGACAAAATGGAAAAACTACACGCAGCATACAATTCAGAAATGGCTCACGGCGCAGATGACGAAGAAAAAGATGCTAAGACCGAAGAAAGATTAAAGTCTGTTAACGTTAAAGAACATGTAGATGCTCTTTTAGGTGCAGATACTAACCTTTCCGAAGAATTTAAAGTAAAAGCTGCAACAATCTTTGAAACTGCTGTAAAAAGCAAGATTAGAGAAGAGATTAAAAGATTAGAAGAAGAATACAAATCTGAATTAATCGAAGAAGTTGCTGATGTAAGAACTTCACTAACAGAAAAAGTAGATAACTACTTAAACTATGTTGTTGAAGAGTGGATGAAAGAAAACGAACTTGCTCTTGAGCGTGGCCTTAAAGGCGAAATCGCTGAAGACTTCATCTCTGGTCTAAAAACTTTATTTGAAGACCACTACATCGATGTGCCTGACGACAAGTACGATGTACTTGAAGCACAAGCTGAAAAGATTTCTAAACTAGAGGAAAAACTTGAAGCAACAATTCAACAAGTTGTTGAATCCAAAAAGGCTGAGGGTTTTCTGGTTCAGGAAAAGGTTTTAAAAGATGTTTCATCTGATTTAACCAGCACAGAGATTGAAAAGTTCGAATCACTTGTACAAGACGTAGAATTCACAGAGGAAACTGTTTATGCTGAAAAGTTAAACACCCTTAAAGAATCTTACTTCCCAAAACAAGTAATTTCTGAAGCAACTGATAATGACGTAGAAACTGGCACACCTGTACAGGACATCACTGAAGATAGTTCAATGGCAGCTTACATGTCTGCAATTGGCAGAACAGTGAATAGTGCAAATTAATAAATAGTAAGAATATAAGAAGGAGAAACTAATGTTTCAAACACAAAACTTACAAGAAAAGTGGCAGCCAGTCCTAGAGCATCCCGAATTACCAAAAATCGATGATGCATACAGACGAGCTGTTACTACTGTCATCTTGGAAAACCAAGAAAAAGCATTAAGAGAAGATAGAGCGTTTTTAGGCGAAGCAACAAACGCAACAGGTTCATCAATTGACAATTGGGACCCAATTTTAATCTCTCTTGTTAGACGTTCAATGCCAAACCTTATTGCATACGATGTATGTGGTGTTCAACCAATGACTGGTCCAACAGGACTTATCTTTGCAATGAGAGCAAGAAGTATTTCACAAGCAGGCGCAGAAGCGTTAGTAGATGAGGAAATTCCATTTCTATCTAACCAAGACGCAGCTGGTAATACTGGTGCGGGCGACCAATCTGGTACAAACCCAGCAGTGTTAAACGATACACCTGCAGGTACTTACTCAACTGTTACTGGTATGACAACTGCACAAAGTGAAGCTTTAGGTGATACTACTGCTGACGCTTTCGCAGAAATGGCATTCTCAATTGAGAAGCACACAGTTACAGCTGTATCAAGAGCTCTTAAAGCTGAATACACAATGGAACTTGCTCAAGACTTAAAAGCAATCCATGGTTTAGACGCAGAAACAGAACTTGCTAACATTTTATCAGCAGAAATCTTAACAGAAATTAACAGAGAAGTTATCAGAAACATCTATAACTCAGCTGTTAAAGGTGCTCAGGTAAATGTAACAAACGCAGGTGTCTTTGATTTAGATACTGATTCTAACGGACGTTGGTCAGTTGAAAAGTTCAAAGGACTTCTTTTTGCAGTTGAAAGAGATGCTAACGCAATCGGTCAACAGACAAGAAGAGGGAAAGGTAACATCATCATTACAAGTGCTGACGTTGCTTCTGCCTTACAAATGGCTGGTGTTTTAGATTACACTCCAGCGTTATCAACTAACTTAAACGTAGATGATACATCAACAACTTTTGCTGGTGTGTTAAACGGCAGATACAAAGTATATGTAGACCCATATGCAGCCAACGTATCAGCTTCACAATACTACGTAGTTGGTTATAAAGGTTCTTCACCTTATGACGCAGGTATGTTCTACTGTCCATATGTTCCACTACAAATGGTGAGAGCAGTTGGCGAGAACACATTCCAACCAAAAATTGGATTTAAGACTAGATACGGTATCGCTTCAAACCCATTCCACACAGGAACAGTGGGTGCAAGTACTAACGGAAGTGTCGCAATTACAGCGAACACTAACAAGTACTACAGAAGAGTTAAAGTAGCTAACTTAATGTAATCTCGATTACAATTTTATTCCAAAAGGGCGCTTCGGCGCCCTTTTTTATTTCTACTAAATAGTATTATGACTAGTGTATCAAGACAACCAACAACATTGGACTTTGCAAGTCCAACTCAATTTAAGTTTGGAATTACTCAACTTCCAAAGGTTGAGTTCTTTGTAACGCAATGTAATTTGCCTGGTATTTCACTTGGCGAAGCATTTATGCCTACACCTTTAAAACAAATACCTATGATGGGTGATGAACTTACATTTGACAATCTTACCATTGGATTTCAAGTAGCAGAAAGCTATGAAAACTACATTGAATTACACAATTGGTTATTAGCAATAGGTTTTCCAAAATCAAGAAAACAATTTAGCGACTTTAGAGCAGTTACATCCAATACACCTTCACCTACTAGAGGTGCTGTTGCTTCAGGTACTGATGTTGGACATACTAGTGAAAGAACACCTGCAAACGCAATGTTTTCAGATGCAACATTAACACTACTAACAAATAAAAACAATCCTTTAATCGAAGTAAGATTTCAAGACTTATATCCATTATCTCTTTCAGCTTTAGATTTTACTCAAGAGGAAACAGATATAACATACTTAAAAGCAACGACAGAATTCGCATATAAATATTATGAAATAGTAACCCTATAAAAGGAATTATATTATGACACACATTGATTTGTGGAAAGAGCTTAAGTCTCTTTCAAGAAACAACAACTACATAGATATTGAGTACTTTGAATATGAAGTTCTTAATAACATCTTCTCTAAAATCCAAACAGTAAAATATCACGGTGGTGGAACTAATTTAGATTTTTTTGCCGCACAAAGTAATAATAATATTACAAGTTGCGTTAACACAGAAATTAATTTAATTAATCGAATGGGTCTTAATATACCAGAAGTAATTGAAGACTACAAATCTTTATTTAACTACAAAGGCAATTATCATTTTGACAATAGAGATGCTACAAATGATAAAATATTTTCATACTATTATGATTGTGTATGTGATTGTATAGGCCCCGAAGAAGTTGATTATGAATTAATTAATCCCCCAAAATATTATATTCTCTATCACTATGGAAAGATAGAAAACTTTTCATGGATAACAGAGTTTGATAAAAAAATACCTTTACAGTTTGCAACAAAAAATCTTGCAGTGTTTAGTCATATAGAAACTAAAATCTATAGGAATTATCACAATACAAATAAAGTTAAAAGAAGAAAGATGATTGTCAACTCTAGAGAAATACCTGTACTATCAAGTGGTGGTGGTGATTAAATAACCCTTGACAAGACACAATATATAGTGTATATTTTAAAGCAAAGGATACTAATACAAAATGACATTAGATGAATTAAAACAAATAGTCTACAAAGAATTACCTGTTAATAAAGACCATTTAGATACAGAGGCTTTAAGAAATCAAGATTTGTATGCTAAGTTTATTGATTACAAAACTAACTTTGAATTTTTACTTGCAAAATCAAAAGGAGATTACAAAGTTTTATATAGAGACAAATGGGAATACTATGGTGGAAAAGCAGACGCCAAAGTATATGCAACAAAACCTTTTGATTTAAAAGTATTAAAAAATGATTTACATGTTTATATTGAATCAGACAAAGAAATTATTGATGCAGAAAATAAAATAGTTTACTTGGAAACTACAACAAAATATATTGATTATGTTTTAAAGTCTATTTCTTCTAGAGGTTGGGATATTAAAAATGCTATTGAATGGAAAAAATTTGAAGCCGGAATGGTTTAATGATATTCAACAAATGAGAAACGAAGAGATAGAGTTTCTCTATAAAATGGTTGAAAGCACCGAGGGTGATATTCTAGAAATAGGTATGGGTGGTTCTACTTTTGCTTTCTTAGATGCAACAAAAGATACAGATAGAAAAGTTTATTCCATAGACTTAAAAGATAAATTAAAAGATTACTATGATTATATACCAAAAGACTATCTTGAAAGACTTACTTTTATTCAAGCAAACTCACATGAATATAACTTAGAAAAAGTTAATTTTGAAATGTTATTAATTGATGGTGACCACACATTTACTTCAGTTCGTAGAGATTCATTATCGTATTGGAACAATGTTGTTGATAATGGTTTAATTTTATATCACGATTACAATACACCAGGTGTTGAAAAGTTTGTTGATTCTATGGTAGATTTAGATATGGCCACATTGTATGATAAACAAAACAATTTAGTTGCATTAAAAAAGTCATGATTTTTATTCACAAAATAAACGATGTACATTTAATGGTTGAATGCGAACAACATGTTGCAAGAGAACTAAGTACATTTTTTGAATTCGAAGTGCCTGGTGCTAAATTCATGCCAACATTTCGTAATAGAATGTGGGATGGTAAGATACGTTTATTTTCACAAAAGACAAGTATGATTTATGTAGGGTTGTTATCTTACCTAGAAGACTTTTTAAAAAACAATAATTTAGAATATGTTCTTCATGAGGGTGTTAACTCAAATGTAAAGCCTGTTAATGTAGAAGATGTTCAAGGTTTTATTAATGCATTAAAGATACCATTTGAAACAAGAGATTACCAATTCAATGCAATTTGTACTGCGATAGAAAATTCTAGAAGATTGTTTGTAAGTCCAACTGCATCTGGTAAATCATTTATCATTTATTGTTTAGTTCGTTATTATAGTATGATGAATAAAAAAATATTAATATTAGTACCGACAACCTCTTTAGTAGAACAAATGACAAGCGATTTTATTTCTTATGGTTGGAAAGAAGATAAAATACATAAAGTTTATTCTGGTCATGATAAAGAATCAGATAAGCCTGTTGTCATATCAACTTGGCAATCTTTATATAAATTGCAAAAGAATTATTTTAAACAATATGAATGTATCTTTGGCGATGAAGCACACACGTTTAAAGCAAAATCTTTAACTGGTATTATGGAAAAGTTACAGCAATGTCCTTATCGTTTCGGATTTACAGGTACACTTGATGGTACACAAACCCATCGATTAGTTCTAGAAGGTTTATTTGGTAAAGTAGAAAAAGTAACTACTACAAAAGAATTAATGGATGATAAAACACTTGCACAATTAACAACAAACTGTGTTGTTTTAAAACATAAAGAAGAAGAATGTAAACAAATTAAAGATTATACATATGCTGAAGAGATAAGTTATCTTGCAGGTCATACTAGAAGAAATAATTTTATTGTCAATTTATGTAAAACACTAGAAGGTAATACATTATGTTTATTTCAACTAGTAGAGAAACATGGTAATATACTATACGATATGTTAAAAGGTGATAATACCTATTACGTGTATGGTGGAACAAGCGCTGAAGAAAGAGAAAAGATAAGAGAAAATGTCAATTTATCAGATAATTCTATTATTGTTGCGTCTTATGGCACTTTTAGCACTGGTATTAATATTCCTAACCTTAACAATATCGTGTTCGCAAGTCCAAGTAAAAGTAGAATACGAGTGTTACAATCGATTGGACGTGGGTTGCGTAAATCCAACACTAAAAGTTCCGTTCTAATATGGGATATATGCGATGATTTTACATACAAAACTAAGAAGAATTTTACACTAAGACACTTTGAAGAAAGAATAAATATATACAATGAGGAAAGTTTCTCATATAGGATAGATGAGGTAAAAATATGACACAACAAATAATTAAGTTTAATAGTGGTGAAGAGATTATCACAGACATAGTTAAATTTGATAAAGACTATTTTACAATAAAGAATCCAATGAAAATGTCAACTCACCCAAGAATGACGAAAGACGGTGTTGTGGAATCATTATCATTAAATAAGTGGATGCATCCATATACAGAACAAGCAGTTTGCAAAATAAGAAAAGATAGTATTATTACAGTAGTAGCAGCTTCCGAAGGTATGAAACTTTTTTATGTTAAACAAATGGAAATTGCAAATAGAAATCCAATGAAGTTAGGATACTCAACTTTTCAAGAAGACTTTGACAGTAAAGAAAATAAAGATTACGGAGATAGCCATGAAGATGAATGGGAAGAGAGCGAAGTAAAGAAATTCTTAGATGGTATTAAACCTACCCAACACTAAACTCAAACAGGTACATTAACCTATTATACGAGCAAAAGTGTAAATGTCAAGGGTTAAATTTATTTTTTATTACCTTGACATTGTGTGTCAACTATGATAAAAATAGGAGTACAAAATGGCAGACGAAGATAAAAATAAGTTAGAAGAGTTAGAAGAGAGAATACAAGCTCTTGAGGAAAGTGAAGAACATCTAGAAGCAGTTGAAGAACTAAGAGATGAACTTGAAGTAAGACTTGATACTCTAGAAGATAAACTTGAAGAAGTTATACAACTAATTAATGTGCCAGTAGACGCATATGACGAAGATGAAATAATTCCACCAGCAGGTGCTAGTTGGGGTGAAGAAACGGAAAACGAAGAAGAATACAATTACGATGACGAAGATGATGTTAATGAAAGCATCGCAAAAGACGAATTCGGCAATTAACAATTATAATTAAGTATGGCGCCGTGCAATACGGCGTCAGTGAAAAAGGATGTGACTTGTGAAGAAAAAAAATTCAGTTCATTACGTTGACAACAAAAAACTTTTTGAAGAAATGCAAAAGTTCAAAGAGAAATGCAAAGAAGCAGAAGGTGTTGGCGAACGAATGCCACTAGTACCTCATTACATAGGAGAGTGTTTCTTAAAAATTGCAAATGGTTTATCTTATAGACCAAACTTTATTAATTACACTTACAGAGACGAAATGATTTCAGATGGTATCGAAAACTGTCTCCAATATATTTACAACTTTAATCCTGAGAAATCAAAAAATCCTTTTGCGTATTTTACACAAATAATCTATTATGCTTTTGTTAGAAGGATACAAAAAGAAAAAAAACAAACTCATATCAAACATAAGATTATTGAAAACGAAGAGTATCGTACACATGTTGTTATGCCAATAGACACTACAAATTATAGTATTCATGGATTTGATGCTACAATTATGTTACCTAGTGAACCTGTGTACAAAACAAAAGAAAAAGAAAAGGAAGAAAAAACTCCAGCAGGTTTAGAGAATTTTATGGAAGAACCTAAAAAATGAAAGTCGCTCTAATCACCGATACTCATTTTGGTGCAAGGAACGATAATACTTTCTTTTTAGATTATATGCTTTCATTTTATGAGGGTATATTTTTTCCTTACTTAGAAAAACATAATATTAAAAATGTTATTCATTTAGGAGACTTAATGGATAGACGTAAATATGTTTCTTTTAAAACTGCAAAAGAATTTAGAGAAAGATTTCTATTTCCAATACAACATTTAAAAATAAACTTTCATTGTCTTGTTGGTAATCATGATATATTTTTTAAGAACACAAATGATGTTAATTCATTAAGAGAATTAATTGATGGTAAGTCAAAACATATTCACATTTATGAAGATGCAACGGAAGTTAATTTTGACGGATTAGATATTTTATTTTTGCCATGGATTAATTCTCAAAACTCAATTTATGCTGAAGGAATAATTCTAGAATCAAAGGCAAATATTGCTATGGGGCATTTAGAAATAAAAGGTTTTCAAATGAATAAGGGAATTGTAAGTGACCATGGTCATGATAAAGAAATGTTTAAAAAATTTGATACTGTGTTTTCTGGCCACTTTCATCATAAATCAGATGATGGTCAAATTTACTATTTAGGCGCACCCTATGAAATAACTTGGTCTGATTACAATGACACAAAAGGATTTCATATATTTGATACTGAAACTTTAGAGTTAGAAAGAATAGTAAACCCTATCAGAATGCATGAAAAGATTTTTTATGATGATACTAATACAATGTATGAAAATCATGATGTGTCTCAATACAAAAACAAGTTTGTTAAGTTAGTTGTAGTAAACAAAAAAGATTTATATCAGTTTGATAGATTTATGGAAAGACTAATGAAAGCAAACTGTCATGAAGTAAAAGTTATCGAAGACTTTTCAGATTTACATGCTGATACTGTACCAGATGATATTGTAAAACATGCTGAAGATACAACTACATTATTAAACAAATATGTTGATGAATTAGACATTACTCTTGATAAGGATAGACTAAAAAGAATAATGCGTGGCTTATACAACGAAGCTCAGGATTTAGAATTATGAACAGAGTTAGAAACTTTTGGATTGATAGTTACAAAACAAACGTGACAGCATTTTATCTAGAAATGCTAAGTGCATTTAGTGTTATGATTGGTAGTGCAATATTAACATTTACAGTATTAGAACCAAGACCAGATATCTTTATGCCATTTTATTGGGTAGGAAGTGTAAGTGGTTTCTTTGGAGCATATTACAGAAAATCTGCTTGGATTATGGTACTAACTGTATGGTTTACTACAATGAATACTATTGCTCTTTGGAGATTGTTTATATGATTAATTTTAATTGTGTTCGTTGGAAAAACTTTCTTTCTACAGGTAATCAATTTACAGAAATAAAATTAGACGAAAATAGAACATCATTAATCATTGGTGAAAATGGTGCAGGCAAATCAACTATTCTTGATGCATTGTGTTTTGGTTTATTTGGTAAACCATTTCGTGTTATTAGTAAATCACAATTAGTTAATACTATTAATGATAGAGAAGCAGTTGTCGAAGTAGAATTTAGTATAGGTACTAAAGAGTGGAAAATCATAAGAGGTATTAAACCAAATATATTTGAAATCTATTGTGACAATCTTCTTGTTAATCAAGATGCAAACTCTAGAGACTATCAAAAGTTTTTAGAACAAAATGTATTACGATTAAACTTCCGTTCATTTACTCAGGTTGTTATTTTAGGTTCATCGACATTTATTCCTTTTATGCAATTAAAGGCAAGTCATCGTAGAGAAGTTGTTGAAGAAATTCTTGATATTAAAATATTTTCTCTTATGGGGTTTTTACTTAAACAAAAGATTAAAGAAATAACAGATGATATAAAAGATTTAGATTATCAGTTTGAACTTGCTTGTGAAAAAATTGCTATGCAACAAAATTATATTGATGACATGAAAGCAAACAAAGAACAAATTGTTTCTGAAAAAGAAAATGAGTTTAGCAAAAATGAAACTGTATTAAATGAAAGAAATACTCAAGTCGATGATTTAAAAACAGTTTCAGATGACTTACACGAAAGTATTACTGATAAAGATAAAGTTACAAACAAATTAAAAAAGTTAAGTAACATTAGAGCAACAATAACAGAAAAACATAAACAGTTAACAAAAGATATGGAGTTTTTTAAAGACAATGAAAGTTGTCCTACCTGTGAACAAGATATTGAAACATCTCATAAAGAGACAATGGTAGAAGACAAACAAAATAAAATACAAGATATACTTGACGGAGCAACAAAACTTAAAGATGAGCTTCTTGAAGTTGATAAACGAATAGAAGACATTGATGCGATAATGAAAAAAATTCGTGATAATGAAGTTCAAAGGGCAGAGTTAACTTCAGCAATTACTGAATTAGAAAAGTATAATAATAGATTATCAGATGAAATATCATCATTTGAAAAAGGTTCAGTATCACAAACAGACTTAGATAAACTTTCTAATATGAAAAACGAATGTAAAGGTGTTGAACAAACAAGAAGTGAAAAGAAGGAAGAAAAAACATATACCCATGCAGTCAGAGATATGTTAGATGATTCAGGTATTAAAACAAAAATTATTAAACAATACTTGCCAATTATGAATCAGTTAATTAATAAGTATCTTATGTCTATGGAGTTTTATGTAAACTTTAATTTAGATGAAAATTTTAATGAAACGATTAAGTCTAGATTTAGAGATAACTTTAACTATGCTTCATTTAGTGAAGGTGAAAAACTAAGAATTGATTTAGCATTATTGTTTACTTGGAGAGCAATTGCTAAAATGAAAAATTCAACAAATACAAATCTATTAATTCTAGATGAGATATTTGACAGTTCATTAGATGGCCAAGGTACAGATGAGTTTCTAAGAATACTAAACACACTAGACAATGAAAACATATTTGTAATTAGTCATAAAGGTGACCAACTTGCAGATAAATTTAGTAATAGTATTAAGTTTGAAAAAGTACAAAACTTTAGTAGAGTTAATTACAATAACAGTTACAGTGCAATAACATGAAAAAACTTAAAAGAATAAAATTATATACTTTATTATATTGGAATACTTTTTTAGGTTACTTTAAACCTAGAGAAAAGTCTGATGTATATATTTACGAGGATAAACATGAAGTGGAACGAAACACCAATAAGAAAGATTAGTTTATCAATAACTAATTTTTGCAATGCAGGTTGTCCTCAATGCGACAGAATTAATCCAAATGGTTGTGGAACTGCTGAATGGTTGCCACTTGTACAGTGGTCAATAGAAGATTTTAAAAAAGCATTTCCAAAAGAAACATTAGAAGAGTTAGATGAAATTAAATTCTGTGGAACTTGGGGTGACCCAATGATGCTTAAAGATTTGTATCCTATGTGTGAATATATTATTGATGAAAGTAATTGTAGAATAGAAATCACAACAAATGGTTCTATCAGAGATGAGGATTATTATTGGAAACTTGGTATACTATGTGGCAAGAGATTAAAAATGTATTTTGATATTGATGGTGTCAATCAAGAGATGCATAGTCACTATCGTAGAAAAACTAATTTAGAAAAAACATTAAGTAATATGAAATCACTATCTGAAACATGGTCAACACCAATGGCACAAACAGTTGTCTTTGAACACAATCGACCTTATCTTAAAGAGATTGAAAATCTTGCAAAAGACAATGGTGCAAAATATTGGCGTCATTTTGATTCTAATAGATTTAGAGAAAGTGATACATTTGAATTTGTTGATGAAAATGGAAAAGAAAAGGTTTTACGAAAATGAGTAAGTGTATTAGTTGTGAATGGAAAAACGATGAACTTGTTATTGTTAACCCAGACGGACAAGTTTTTCCATGTTGTTATTTAAGTAACATGGCATACAAGTTTGATAATACAGACATTGAGGAATTGTATAAAGGAAAAGAATCAAAAAATAAACATATCATGAAAAAGTATATGGACAATAAAGATGAGTACAATATATACAAAAACCCTTTAAGTAAAATACTCAAGGGAAAGTGGTTTGATGAAACACTACCTCAATCATGGGAAAACTATGATGATGCTTATTACAAATGTAAAAAATATTGTACGGTAAATGAAGATGATTAATGTCGGTGTATCAGAGGGATTTCATGATGCAGGTGTAACTGTGTTAGAAGGAAAAAAGATTTTACATGCATCGCATAGTGAAAGATACAGTCGAGTTAAAAATGATAAATGGATATCATTAAAACAATTACCTCACACTTACGATAACATTGCATATTACGAATCACCATTTTGGAAAAACACTAGAAGAGTTTTTGCAGGTCAAGGTATGGAATGGCCTGAAAGAAAATATGATTATTATTTTAGACATCATCAAACTCATGCAGCCGCAGGTTATTTAACGGCGCCTTTTCATGATTGTAATATTATTGTCATAGATGCCATAGGTGAATGGGAAACAATTACCATTTGGGATAATATGAAAAAAATAAAATCATTTAGGTATCCTTATTCACTTGGATTACTATATTCAGCGATTACACAAAGATTAGGATTGAAACCAAATGAAGAAGAATATATTACTATGGGTATGGCTGCATTCGGTGAACCCAAATACGATTTAGAATATTTGTTAGAACAAAATAATCACAGAGGTGTTGGTAACATTTTACCAAATGCAAGACCTGAAGATTTGGCTGCATCAATTCAGAATTTGTATGAAACAAAATTAAAAGAATTGTTAAGATACACAACAAAGAAAAATTTAATACTAGCAGGTGGATGTGCTTTAAATTGTGTTGCCAATAGTAAACTTTTAGATTATTATAACATATGGATTATGCCTTCACCTGGTGATGCAGGTTCATCGTTAGGAGCAGCTGCATTAGTTAATGGTATAAGATTGGATTGGGAACATCCGTATCTTGGTTATAATATTAATCAGTATGTTAACCCAAAAGAAGTTGTTGAACATTTATTAAAACACAAGTATTGTGGTATTGCTAATGGTCGTGCAGAGTTTGGCCCAAGAGCATTAGGTAATCGTTCATTAATTGCAGACCCTAGATACAATGTAAAGGATACAGTTAATACTATTAAACAAAGACAGAAATATCGTCCGTTTGCACCTATGATTTTAGAGGAGCATTTTGATGACTACTTTAAAGGACGAAAGAATAGATATATGCAGTTTGTATCAAAAGCAATGCATGATTATAGTTCAGTAACGCATATTGATGGTACTGCCAGAGTACAAGTCGTAGAACAAACAAATACCTCTGTAGCCCGCCTTATATTGGAAGAATTCTATGCTAAAACAGGTTGTCCAATGCTTTTAAACACTTCTTTGAATATTAAAGGACAACCAATAGTTAATACATGGTCAGATGCGTTAAATTTTGAAAGGAAATATAATGTCAAAGTATTCTAGATTATTTACATATGGTTGTAGTTTTACACACTATGAATATGAAACTGATGTAGCAGTTAGTTCTCTGTCACAAACAATTTTTGATGAGGATACTGAAATACCACGATTGGGCGAATTACGTAATATTACAAACTATGTAAGAGTTATACAAAAATGTTGGCCAGAATATCTTGGTGAAATATTAGAAACACCTGTTGTTAATCATGGGCAAGATGGTACTTCAAATGAACATATTATACAAAAGATTATTGACGATTATGATTTGTTATCATTTAGTAAAGATGGTCTAGTTGTTATTGGTATGACGGAAATAACAAGAAATCTTTTAAATGGAAAAATGATAAGAGACTACGACCCTAGAACTAAAAAAATGGTATATAAATTTTATACTCAAATTATAACTATGCAATCTGTTTTAGAAAAAATAGGAATACCATATAAAATTTTTGCAGCATTAAATCCTTTACCAAATATTTTTGATGACATGGAGTTCATCAAACATGTTATGAATCATCCTAGATTTGATACTGTGGATAATGGTACTTTAATAGGGTTTCCTTTTATGAAAGAAGTTGGTGGATTTTCTCTTCAATCATGGAACAAAAAAAATGATAAGTCTTATCATACATCAGATGCTCATCCAACTTCAAAAGCACATAAAGAATTTGCAAAAATATTAGGAAATAACATATGATTATTGTAGGTGGTTGCAGTTTTACAGATAAAGAACAACCAAAGTCAGCACAACCAATGCCTCTTGAATTTAAAATGTGGCCAGAGTTACTTTCTGAAAAAACAAATACTAATGTTATCAATCTTGCAATATGTGGTATTGGAAACGAAATAATCTTTAATAGAGTTGTTTCTGAAATATCTAAACACGATAAAATTGATTATGTAATAGTTGGTTGGACAGAGTGGACAAGACAAGATTTTATGATTAAACATAAAGATGATTGCTGTATTGGACCCTTTCCGTCCGAAGGAAGAGGTCCTGAATGGAGAACACTTGTACCAAGACGAAAAGATGTGATAGATAAAAAACTTGATAGAGAAGTTTTTGATTACGAATATTTAAATCAATGGTATCTAAATACTTTTTCTAGTGAGTATCCAACACCTAAACAAATTATTAATAAGAATTTACAATTGTTTTATTCATTACAATGTATTTGCGAATCTAGAAATATAAAATTACAAATGTTTCAAATGTTAAATCCTATGTCAAATTACTTTGAACATGATAAAGAAGCAAAGTTGTTTAAAAAAGAATCTATGGAACAATTAATAAAGAACCCATTATCTTTACAGATAAAAGAAGATACATTTATGGGATGGCCGTGTTTTAATGAATTAGGTGGATTTCATCTGATAAACTTTTTAGAACGAGCAGGTCAATATGAAAGAATTAGTGGAATAGATGCACATCCAAATGCTGAATCTCAAAGAAATATTATGAAATTTATCTATAAAGAACTTGATATTGCACTATAAAGAAAGACTAAATAAGCACGTATATATAATATATAGAATTAATTTAAAGAAATAGGAGTATTAAAATGAAAGTAGGATTTGTTGGTTTAGGAAAACTAGTAAAGCCATGCAGTGATGTGGCGTATGAAAAAGGTCACGATGTAACAGGGTACGACCCAAAAGTAAGTAATCTTGCGATTTGTCGTAAAAATTTGTTTGAAGCAATAAGTGATAGAGAAATTATCTTTGTTTCAGTACCAACACCACATGAAGATGGTTATGGAGGAGAAACTCCTACCTCTGATTTACCAGCAAAAGATTTCGATTATTCAGCAGTTGAAGAAACACTATCTGAATTAAATAAGTTCGTAAAGAAACCACAATTGATTGTTCTTATTTCAAATGTAATACCTACGACAATTGATAATAAACTTAGAGACCTTATAACAGATGCCGATTTTGTTTATAGTCCATTTTTCATAGCACAAGGAACCGTTGCATGGGATTTCAAAAATCCTGAGTTGTTTGTAATTGGTGCAGACAGAAATGGTGGAGATGGTTCAAATGGCGAAAGACCAAATTATAGACCAAAGATATTAATCGATTTCTATAAGACAATCGCAGAAAACAATCCAAGAATTCAAATATGTAACTTTAAAGAAGCAGAAATGATTAAAGTATTCTATAATACTTTCATTACTCAAAAAATTAACTTTGTAAACATGATTCAACATGCAGCAGATAAAATGAAAAATGCAGATGCAAATTTTGTTTGCGATGTACTGTCAAAGTGTACTCATAGATTAATAAGTCCAAAATACATGAAACCAGGTTTAGGTGATGGTGGAAGTTGTCACCCTAGAGATAATATTGCATTAAGTTGGTTGACTAAGAAATTAGACATGACTTATGATTATTTTGGCAACACAATGATTGTCAGAGAAAAACAAGCAGAAGCAGTCGCAAGAAGAGTGCTTCAAGACCCGTCAGGTAAGGTTCAACCACTTAAAGTTGCATTTACTAGTACAGGGTTTAAAGAGGGTGTTAAGAACGAAGACGGCAGTTATATCCTATTAATCCAACACTATATTAAAGAATTAGGTGGAAAAATAGTAAAAATCAACGCAAAAACAGGGTGCGACATATTGTTCAAATCTTGGCCAAGTGATGAAACGCCCGAAAATATTGAGGTTTTTGACATATGGAAGAATTACGGTAACGACCACCTTTAATTTTTAACCCTTGACAAATGGCCCGAATGCCTGTCATTATAACTATAGATGATGATGAGGTATTCAAATGACTAAAAAATCTACTATTGCGAAACTACTTGCTGAAGAAAACGTTTACGTTGTTCACAAAAAAGCACAGACTGCTTCTTTTGATGTTAAATCAAGAGAATTAGTTTTACCAATTTTCAAAGAAGAAATGAGTAACGATGTTTATGACATGTTCGTTTGTCATGAAGTTGGTCATGCATTATATACACCTCTAGATATGTTAGATGCAATTCATCATCAAGGTATTGACCATGGTGTTGTTAACGTAATCGAAGATGCACGTATCGAAAAAATGTTTCAAAAGAAATACCCCGGTTCTGTTAAAAACTTTCAAAAAGGTTATAAAGAGTTATTAAAGAAAAATTTCTTTGGTATAGATAATAAAGATATCTCAAAACTTAATATCATTGATAAAATTAATATCTTTTACAAGACAGGTCTTCTTGGTGATGTTTCACCAGAAGAAAAATTACTTATCGAAGAAGTTTCAAAATGTAAAACACCAGAAGATGTAATTAGTCTTGCGGCAAAACTTTGTGAGTTTCACGAAAAACAAGAAAAAGAAAATCAAGATAATAATGCTCAACAATCAATGTCAGGTGTAGATAAAGAAGACGATGATGGTGAACAACAAAATCAACAACAAAAAAACTCAGACGATGGCTCAGACGATGGCGAGGAAGGTGAAGATAGTTCATCCAAGTCAAAATCTCAAGATGATGATGAAGAAAGTTCTAACGGTACTCAAACAAGTGACCAAGATAAAGGTGACGAAGGTGAAGAACAAGAAAGTCAACAATCAACTACTGCTTCAAAAGGTGGTGCCCCTACTAATGGTGATTTAAAATCAGTTACCGATAGTGCTTATGATGATGCCATGAAAGCACATATTGATGAAAAAGCAAAAGACCGTATGTACTTAAATATTCCTAAAAGTCTTAAAATGTCAAAAATTACTTTATCATATAAAAGAATTATGCAAGAACTCAAAGAAGACTATACTATCAATCATAGTAAGAGTTTTGATAACGCAGTTCAAAAAGAAATGGATAAAATCTTTAATGAAAACAAAAAAGTTGTTCAGTATATGGTTAAAGAGTTTGAAATGAAAAAGTCTGCTGATGCATACAAAAGAGCCACTGTTTCAAAGACAGGTAGTCTTGATATGACTAAACTCCATAGTTATCGATACAATGAAGATTTATTCGCAAAGATTACTACGATACCCGGTTCTACTAATCACGGTATGATTATGTATCTTGATTGGTCAGGTTCAATGGCAGGTAATATGAGATTTACACTTATTCAACTTTACAACTTAATTTGGTTTTGCCAAAGAGTAAAAATTCCTTTTCAAGTTTTTGCCTTTTCAGATAGATACAAATATAATACAAATAATGACCACGAAGAAGTACAAGACAAGGTACGTAATGATTTAACTTTTGGTCGTTTTAATTTATTTGAGTTCTTTACTAATAAAATGACTAAACAAGAAACCATGTGGATGATGAAAGAATTACTTTCAATGACTTATCAATGGAGTTATTCTGATTTAGAAGACGAATATGGTTATGTTAATAGTACATGGATACCTAGTAGATTCAATCTTGGTGGCACACCACTTAATCAAGCAATCATAACTACTTACAAAACTACTAAAAAGTTTATGTCAGAAAACAAAGTTCAAAAATTAAATCTTGTTTATTTGACAGATGGTGAAAGTCATACTCATAGTGAGTGGTGGTCTGATAGTTCTGGTGCTTCTGGTGAAGATTATTTACAACCACATGGTTCATACTCAGTTGGTAGTAAAGATGTTCATATTACTTGCCCAGAGACTGGTGCAACAGTAGTTAGTGGCGCAATGTATGGTTCTGAACAAACAAAAACATATTTACAATTACTTAGAAAACAATTACCTAATATTTCTGTTTTAGGTTTCTTCATTGCAGGTTCAGGTAAAAAGGGAAAAGTTCCTTTAAATGTTATTTGTAATGCATATCATTTAAATCAATACAGTGATAGTGACCATGCTCAAATTGCAAAAATTCAAAGACAATTATCAAAAGATAAAGTGTCAGTTTGCAAAGTTGCTGGATATGATGAATTTTATATTTTGCCTAGAGGTGAAAATGTTCAAGAATCATCTGATTATGAGTTTAAAGAGAATATGAAATCTGCCGGAATGGCCCGTGAATTCCTTAAACACGCCACAAAAAAGACACTAAATCGTCAATTACTTAACAAATTCATTGAAAACATTGCCTAATTTAGGCCTTGACAATAACAAGATTTACCTGATATTCTAATAATAGATGATAATTAAAGAGAGGACTTTATAATGTTAACACCTAAAAAACAAGAGTTCGTGATTGCGATGTCTAAAGAGTACGGCGATGCTGCCGTAGTTACTAGATTTGAAATCAACGATTTCGCAGAAAAGAATGGTTTTCAAAACCCTTCTTGGTTAAAGAAACCACAATTCAAATGTGGTCATGGTAAGTATCAATTACCAACGTCTGGTGATAAATCAGTCGAGGAGGTTGTACAATCAGTTCAACCAATTATTAATCAACCTGTAGATGCACCTTCACCGACAAGTGTAAACTTAATGGCGAAATCAATTGATGTTCAAAATTTGATACCTTCGAAGTTTGAGGGATTTGTACCTTGGGGTCACTACAATACAATTAAACAGATTTCAAAGTCTGATATGTTTTACCCAGTGTTTGTTACTGGTCTATCTGGTAACGGTAAGACTTTAATGATTGAGCAAATTCATGCCGAAATGAAAAAAGACTTAATCAGAGTTAACATTACAATCGAAACTGATGAGGACGATTTACTCGGTGGTTTCAGACTTGTTAACGGTGAGACCAAGTTTGTACCTGGCCCAGTCATCGATGCAATGGAAAGAGGATGTACTCTTCTATTGGATGAGTGTGATTTAGGTTCTAATAAACTTATGTGTTTACAACCTGTTCTTGAAGGAAAAGGCGTTTACTTGAAAAAAGTAAATAAGTGGGTTACACCAAAACAAGGATTTAACGTTATGGCC
>Ga0209830_10000059_pt1 | contig 120228 bp, 101 predicted proteins | sample ArcticOcean_MG_C_12_FD_187439 | JGI IMG/M metagenome (GOLD analysis project Ga0209830, IMG submission 187439) | Marine microbial communities from western Arctic Ocean - ArcticOcean_MG_CB8_130 (SPAdes) (version 2) | ecosystem: Environmental > Aquatic > Marine > Oceanic | place: Arctic Ocean...
CGCGACCGTTTCGAGTACTACCACCAGCTTTCTTGTGAGCCATTGCTATATCCTCTTGGGATTATCCGGCGTTAATGCCAGTAATCTTAACTTCTGTATACCACTGTCTGTGGCCCTGTTGTGTGCGCGAATGCTTACGACGACGAAACTTGATGATATTTACTTTGTCGCCACGACCATGAGATACAACCTCAGCAGTCACCTTGCCACCCTCTACTAGAGGGGCACCAATCTTGACTTCAGCACCTTCGCCGACCATCAAGACTTCTTCAAAATCGATATTATCACCAGTCGCGATATCGAGCTTCTCAAGACGTAAGGTTTCACCCTCAACGACCCGATGCTGCTTTCCGCCACTCTTGATTACTGCGTACATGTTATGCTCCAAATAATAATGACCTACATTACGGCCTGATTCTGTCGCGTCGAGTCATGTCGTAAATAGCCCCTGCGAGAGGGCGGCAATTCTAATGGAACACCCCGCGCTTATCAAGTGTTTAAACATCAAAAATCACCTTAACTGAAAGGATCTTTTTAAGGCTCTGAAAACTGGGGCTGACCAGGTACATTAATTGTGCCATGAACGGCTTAATTTAGGCCTCGTTTAGCCAAATTAGAGCCGCTTGACGGCCAGTAACTGGATTCCGGCGATAGGAATAAAACCGGCCTGAATCTGACAATGTACAGCAATCTCCTCCGTAAACGTCAAGGACTCCACATTCATTGAGCTCGGCGCGGGCTAAGGCATAAATATCTGCCAGATAGTGACCCTTTTTCTCACTGACTGTAAACGCGCTACTAATCGCCTTGCGGTGTGCTTGGCTATTCGCATTATCTAGAAACACTTGTTTTACTTCAGGTCCAACCTCAAAGGCTTCCGGCCCTATGGCGGGCCCAAGAAAAGCAAGTACGGACTCATCATTCGGACAGAACTGGGTCATCGCTTTGCGGATTACCCCAAAGGCTAAGCCACGCCACCCAGCATGTACAGCGGCAACCTGGGTACCTTGTTTGTTACACAGTAATAGGGGAAGACAATCCGCGGTCATAACGGCACAAATCACTCCAGCCTTATCACTATAACTGCCATCAGCCTGAGGCACGTCCTTGGCATTTGGTGCATAAATGACATCAGTGCCATGCACTTGCTCGAGCCAAACAGGTATCCCAGTAAGATTTAAACGCTTTACTAAAGCTGCCCGATTAGTCTGCGTGTTGACCACACTGTCTCCGACGTGAAGGGCCATATTATTGCTGGAATACTGACCATTGCTAACACCTCCATAGCGTAGGCTAATAGCAGAACCAACAGAGTCCGGCACCGGCCAATTGGGTACAAAAAACGAGTCGGCATCACTAGCCATAGGCTAAAGCCTCGAGTAGATTGAGCATATCCTCAGGCAATTCAGAACTCCACCCAATTAGCTCGCCGGTGGTCGGGTGCAATAGCTCCAACTCCTTAGCATGCAATGCTTGGCGACCGAATGCTTTAATGCAGCCCTGAAGCTCTTCAGAGGCCCCCTTGTGCAGGCGCAGGCGCCCTGCATACACATCGTCACCCACAATTGGGTATTTAATATGAGCCATATGGACCCGAATTTGATGCGTTCTCCCGGTCTCTAATTTCAGGCGTAAATGACTGTGCCCGTCAAAGCGATCCAGAACCTTAAAATGCGTTCGTGCCTCTTTGCCATCACTTATCACAGCCATTTTAGTACGCTGTTTAGCATGCCGACCCACAGGTTGATCAACAGTACCCCCGGCAATGACTACGCCGGTCACCACGGCCTCATACTCTCTTCTGACCGTTCTTGCCTGCAATTGCGTAACCAAGTGCGTATGGGCCTGCAATGTCTTAGCGACGACCATCAGGCCCGTGGTATCCTTATCAAGCCGATGAACAATTCCTGCGCGGGGTACTGATACTAAACTCGGACAGTGATGCAACAGAGCATTTAAAACCGTTCCTGAGTAGTTCCCTGCGGCTGGATGAACAACAAAATCAGCTGATTTGTTAATCACTAAAATCGCATCATCTTCAAATACAATATTCAACGGAATATCTTCTGCTTGCCAATCTCCCTCGGCAGCCAGTTCTGTATTTAAGTCTAAGATTTCCCCGCCAAGTAATTTATATTTCGGCACTTGACGCTGACTATTAACCAGTAAATCGCCTTGCTTGATCCATTGCTGCAACCTTGATCTGGAAAAATCAGAAAAGAGGTCTGCCGCTACCTGATCAAAACGTCGACCAATATCGGATGAAGGAACTACTGCCTGCTGCTCAATACGCTCACCAGCAATAGACTCAGTAGCTACATTGTTACTTATTTCATCAATCACTAAACTTATTCCAAATTAATCGCTCTAAAGAGCGAGAAGCAAGGCTTCAAAGAGCCTTTTAAAAACGAAGATTTATTGGTTTAGCCAATTCGCTGTGTTTAAATGGGTGCCAGCCGGAAATTTATCCCGACTGCGCCTCTATCTGGGAATATTACATGAAAAACCTATCGCTGATGTTGTTGATTTTAAGTTTAACCCTTACCACCGGGTGTTCCTGGATGGGGTTCGGCGATGATGAGCCTGCTGAAGAAGAAAGTGCCGGGCTTACAGAAAAAGATTTTTACGAAAAAATTCAATCTAGTCTTAGTGCTAGTAACTGGAATGTGGCTATTAGTAACTTACAGCTCTTGGAATCTCAATTTCCATTTGGGAAATATGCTGAACAAGGTCAACTGGAACTTATCTACGCCCACTATAAGTCCGGTGATTATGAATCAAGCATCGCCTCATCAGACAGATTTGTCCGCCTGCATCCTCAGCACCCTAACGTCGATTATGCTTTTTATGTAAAAGGCCTATCGCAAATATCACAAACAACCAGTTTCTTTGACAGCTTTATTCCCACAGACGCTAGTATGCGAGATATCGGCGAGGCAAGAACTGCCTTTGCCACTTTGACAGAATTATTATCTAGATTCCCAAAAAGCCCTTACGCTGCAGATGCACGGAAGCGGCTAGTGAACTTACGTAATCAGCTGGCAAGAGCAGAAATTCATGTGGCTAATTACTACTTTTCACGAAGTGCTTATTTAGCCGCTGCCAATCGCGGACAATATGTTGTCCAAAACTTTCAACAATCTCCTGCCGTACCCGATGGTCTAGCGGTGATGGCTCAAGCGTATTACTTATTAGAAATGCAAGAGTTAGCTGACAATTCAGCGTCAATTTTGGCAGCCAATTACCCAGAACACCCATCCTTGGATGAAAACGGGGACTTTGACTTTGAAAGACGGCTTTTAGGGGATCAAGATTCTTGGTTAGATAAAGTATCCTTTGGGCTAGTAAAACAAGCTAAACCGCCTAAATTTGATAGCCGTATTATCTACGACAAAATGACCCGTGAAGCCGAGTTAGAAGGTGGCACGCAAGACCAGAGTAATGAAAAGCGATCTATTTGGAATAAACTAACCTTTGGATTGCTTGGATAATTTTAAGTATTAATAACCCAAAGTGAGTTGTATCGTAAAATGAACAAGCAAGATATTATCGACGAAATGCGGGTCCTTCCTGCCATTGATCCCGACTTTGAAATTTCACGCAGAGTCGCTTTTATTCAAAACCAACTAATCAATGCGGGTGCTAAGTCACTGGTACTGGGTATTAGTGGTGGTGTAGATTCCTCAACGTGCGGTCGTTTGGCCCAGCTAGCGGTTGACGGCCTCAATCAGCAGCATGATTGCACAGACTATCGATTTGCTGCGGTACGTCTGCCCTATGGCACACAGAAAGACGAAGACGATGCACAGGTCTCTCTAGCCTTTATCCAACCCAGTCTAAGTCTCACGGTGAATATCAAAGACGGTGTCGATGCGATCAATGCTAGCGTCTGTGCAACGCTTGAAGATAATGGCCTATTACCCAACGCAGACGCAGTTGATTTTGCCAAGGGCAATGTTAAGGCGCGGGCACGCATGGTGTCGCAATATGAAATAGCCGGCATACTCGGTGGCCTGGTACTGGGTACCGACCACTCGGCTGAGAACATTACTGGGTTTTACACCAAGTTTGGTGATGGCGCCTGTGACTTGGCACCGCTGTTTGGTCTCAGTAAGCGTCAAGTGCGCCTGCTAGCCAAAACCATGGGTGCGCCTGAGGCTCTAGTGACGAAAACGCCAACAGCAGATTTAGAGTGCTTGAGCCCGCAGAAAGAAGACGAGCAAGTGCTCGGTCTTTACTACGATGACATTGATGACTTCCTTGAGGGCAAGGCCGTCAGTACTGAAGCAGAACAGCGGTTAGTCGCGATTTATACCAACACGCAACACAAGCGCTTGCCTATTGCCACAGTGTACGATTAGTCACCAATATTTTGTCGGGCATGAGGAGAAATGCCGAGTACAAACTCGGCAAAGATGAGCTAACCAATGACTTGCATGCTGGTAATCTCTGGAGCACCAGCCAGTAAATCACCGAACTTTGCGCCTGCGGCTTTAAAATGAGCAGATGCGCCATGTGCAGTAATAGCGGCCTTATCCTCATACAATTCCATAACAACGTAATTACCATCAGCATCTTTACATAGTTTGTAAAGATGGTTGCCTGGCTCATTCTCATTGACTTGAGAGACAAGATTTAGCATAGCGGCCTCAAACTCTGTTTCACATCCGGCTTTGATATTTAACTTGGCAATAACTGCGATCATTGTATTTTCCTTATAATTAGAGCGGCCGATGATACTTAAAAAAGGGGTTGGTAAGCCAGTATTTCAGTGGGTTTCTTACAATAATAAGACGATCGTTATCCAGGGGAGTTAATGATTGGGCGAATGATCTAACATCACTAAAATCATCTTTTTTAATAACTGAATAAGTTGACTTGCTTTAATACTGTCATATTCATAATCAGATGATGTTAGCAGGTAGGTATTCTGTGAGATCTCCATTTGCACCGCATGGACACCTGAGTTGGGCGTACCATGCTGACGCGTAATATAGCCGCCCTTAAACCGTCCATTGTGTATTGCGGAGTAATCACTAGAGCGCATCATGGCGAAAAGATCTGCACTTAACCTCGAGTCGCAAGATTGGCCACCCGCGGTGCCTAAATTAAGATCCGGCAGCACACCGTCAAAGAAACGCGGTACCTCCGCTGCAATGCTGTGTGCATCCCAAAGCAGTGCATAGCCATGATTTTTTTTAATACGCGTCAATTGCGCGGCCAAGGCATCGTGATAAGCCTGCCAGTAATCGTGTTTACGACGCACTATTTCCTCAATATCGGGAACTTTATTCGCCAGATAAATTGGCTGTTTTCCGAAGGTGCTAGTGGGGCATAATTCAGTTTCGCTCTGCCCCGGGTAGAGTGCAGTACCCTGCGGTGATCGATTAACATCGATCACATAACGAGAATAGTTTGCCGTCACCGTCGAGACCGATAACTCACCTAAAAAATTATATAATTTTGGTACATGCCAATCAGTATCTATTAGGCGTTTTCCCGTTGGCGTAAACTGTTGTGCTATCGCACCGGGGACATATGTACCAGAATGAGGAAAGCTCACCAGCAAATGGCTGTCTGCTTCTTTGACGGTAACCACATCCATTACTAAATGACTCCAGATGGCAATATGTCTGCCACTAACGTGTAAAAGTAAGACTCACTAATAATTTTCCGTGCAGCAACAATGTCCGGCGCAAAAAAACGATCCTCAGTGTATGAGGGTACCTTTGACCTGAGTTCTGTAACGACCAACTGCAGTGGGCCTGAGGTTAAATGAGGATAATGAAACTCAACCGCTTGCACTGCGCTCAATAATTCGACCGCAACAACATAATCACTATTCTCGGTCATGTCTCTCAAACGTCGCGCACCAAACGTTGCCATGCTGACATGGTCCTCTTGGTTAGCTGAGGTTGGAATACTATCGACACTGGATGGATGAGCCAAAGTTTTGTTCTCTGACACTAAGGCAGCCGCGGTAACCTGAGCAATCATAAAGCCCGAATTAAGACCGCTATTTTCTACTAAAAATGCCGGTAGTCCTCCATTCATATGAGGGTCCACTAAGAGAGAAATACGTCGCTCCGAAATTGAAGCTATCTCTGCAATGGCTAAAGCTAAATTGTCAGCGGCAAAAGCAACCGGCTCTGCATGAAAATTGCCGCCCGAAAGTGCCTCTAAGGTAGAGGCAAAGATCAATGGATTGTCAGTGACTGCGTTAGCTTCTATTTGCAGAGTACGACCACTGGTGTTGAGTATATCTAAGCAAGCCCCCATCACTTGCGGCTGACAGCGCAAGGAGTATGGGTCCTGTACCTTTCCACAATTAACGTGAGACTCCAAAATGCCACTGCCGTGAAGAAACTGGGCGTATTTTTTAGCCACGGCAATCTGCCCTGGCTGGCCGCGTAGTTGGTGAATACGCTCATCGAACGGTACCGTGCTACCTTTCATGGCATCCACCGACAGCGCTCCGGTGACTAGTGCCGCGGCAAACAAATTCTCAGTCTCAAACAAGCCCGCCAATGCCAAAGCAGTCGACGTTTGGGTACCGTTCAGTAGTGCCAGGCCCTCTTTTGGCCCCAATTCAAGCGCATTTAAACCCGCTTGATTCATCGCTTGTGAGGCGGTCATTAATTGGCCTTTGTAATGCACCTCACCAACACCAATCAATGCTGCTGCCAGATGTGCTAATGGTGCTAAATCACCCGATGCACCTACAGAACCTTTACTGGGAATACAGGGCAGTATGTCCTCATGATAGAAACTGATGAGTAACTCCACTACTGATGATCGGACGCCCGAATGACCCTGAGACAGGCTAATGACCTTTAGAGCGATGATCAATCTTACGGCGGCAGAATCAATCAACTTGCCCACACCTGTGCAGTGCGATAGCACTAAATTACGCTGTAACAAAGCAAGCTGGTCGTCCTCAACACGTGTCTGTGCCAATAGACCAAACCCAGTATTGATACCGTAGGCGGCATCGCCTTTGTCGACAATCTTTTGGACGGCAATCGCGCCTGTGTCAATATCCTCCCAAGCTTGCTCGTAAAGATCAAAGGAATAATAGTTAATATAAATATCCCGTAACTGTGCGAGCGACACTAAGCCTGGCTCTAGGGTCACCGTCTCTTTTTTGGTGTTAGATTGTGACATTGAAATTCCCTCTAATCCTTTAAGCTGCTGTTAGCGATGCCAAGCATAGGCACATTAAGTCCCTTTTCCTCTGCACAGGCCACAGCATCCTCATAACCCGCGTCAGCATGCCGAACCACGCCTGTTGCAGGATCATTCCATAACACTCTTTCAAGACGCTTAGCGGCTTTCTCAGTACCATCTGCAACAATTACAACACCTGAGTGTTGCGAATAACCCATGCCTACGCCACCGCCATGATGTATCGACACCCAAGTGGCACCGCTGGCTGTGTTGAGCAATGCATTAAGCAGTGGCCAATCAGATACCGCATCAGAGCCATCAAGCATAGATTCTGTTTCACGATTAGGGCTGGCAACGGACCCTGCATCGAGATGGTCACGACCAATCACGATGGGCGCTTTTAGTTCACCACTGGCGACCATTTCATTAAAGGCCATGGCCAGCCGATGACGCTGTCCTAAACCCACCCAACAAATACGTGCTGGCAGACCTTGAAAGCTGATGCGTTCGCGCGCCATGTCCAACCAGTTGTGTAGATGCTTATCATCGGGTATCAGCTCTTTCACCTTGGCATCAGTTTTATAAATATCTTCTGGGTCACCACTGAGTGCAACCCAGCGGAACGGACCAATACCACGGCAAAATAACGGTCGTATGTAGGCGGGAACGAAGCCGGGGAAATCAAAAGCATTTTTCACTCCTGCATTGAGTGCTTCTTGACGAATATTGTTGCCATAATCAAAGGTGGGAATACCCATCTCATGGAAATCTAACAGTGCCTGTACGTGAATGGCCATGGATTTACGTGATTGTTCGGCGACCAATACTTGATCACTAGATTGTAACTGTCGCCATTTTTCTGCGGTCCAACCAATGGGTAGGTAACCATGAATAGGATCGTGCGCCGAAGTCTGATCAGTAACCGCATCTGGCCGTATTCCACGCGCTACCATTTCTGGAAGAAGCTCTGCAGCGTTACCCAAAAGCCCTACTGAGACCACTTCTCCAGCACTAATGGCTTCATTGATAATGGTAAGTGCGTCATCAAGCGTGTAGGCCTTTTTATCTAAGTAACCAGTACGTAGTCGAAAATCAATATGTTTTTCCTGGCATTCAATGGTCAGACTACAGGCACCTGCTAAGGTGGCTGCCAATGGTTGCGCGCCGCCCATACCTCCTAATCCAGCCGTTAAAATCCATCGCCCGGAGAGATCACCGTCGTAATGTTGTCGTCCCATTTCAACAAAAGTTTCGTAGGTTCCCTGAACTATGCCCTGGCTGCCAATGTAAATCCAAGAACCTGCAGTCATCTGGCCATACATGGCCAAACCTTTACGATCGAGCTCGTTAAAATGTTCCCAGGTCGCCCAGTGCGGCACTAAATTAGAATTAGCAATTAGTACGCGCGGCGCCTCAGTGTGAGTTTTAGCAACCATCACAGGTTTACCACTCTGCACTAACAACGTCTCATCTTCATTGAGGGCACGTAAGCACTCGACGATTTTATCAAAACTCTGCCAATCTCTAGCGGCCTTGCCTATACCCCCGTAAACCACCAAATCTTCAGGCCTCTCGGCCACATCCGGATGAAGATTATTCATCAACATGCGTAATGGCGCTTCTGTCGTCCAGTGTTTGGCGGTCATTTCAGTACCCGTTGGGGCTTTAACCTCGCGCGATCCTTTGCCTAAAATTTGATCAGTCATAGCCTAGCCTCTAAAATAATACGTGGTAGTGATTCCTGCAATCTGTACAGTGTTGTCTATACAAGTAAAGATATTCTATACTCTTGCTCGACGCAAGAATTTTTATGGGTTTACACAAACCTATCTATGGCGACTTAATTAAGCGAGATAAAACGATGGCTCAGCACGACACTTTATGGCTCAACGGCACACTTTCTATTATTACTGAGAAAGGTGTTCCGGAAACGCTGGAAGCAGCGGCTATTGCTTGCAAAGACGGACTCATCAGCCTTGTATCACCGATGCAAAATCTTACTGAGTCGCCAAATAACCTTGCTGACAACGTCGTTGATCTGCACGGTAAATGTCTCACGCCGGGGTTAATTGATTGTCATAGTCATCTTGTGTTTGGCGGTAATCGCGCCGAAGAATTTAACCTGCGCTTACAAGGCCACTCCTATGAACAAATAGCTAAGCAAGGTGGCGGCATAATGAGTACCGTTAACCATACTCGTGCAGCAACCGAACAACAGCTAGAGCATGAGGCACGAAAAAGATTAGCACTGCTGGTCAGTGATGGGGTAACCAGCATCGAAATAAAATCAGGTTACGGTCTCACCTTAGATGATGAAGCCAAAATGCTGAGAGTAGCGAGAAGATTGGGAGAATCCACTCCAGTTACAGTCACCACTACGTTTTTAGGTGCCCATGCCCTGCCCCCTGAGTATGCCAATAATCGCTCAGGCTACATTGATTTAGTATGCAATGACATGTTGCCCAAACTATACGAGGAAGGTCTTATTGATGCGGTTGATGCCTTCTGTGAAAGTATTGCTTTTTCCACTGATGAAGTTGAACACGTTTTTAGAGCTGCCACCAAGCTTGGACTTCCGGTCAAACTGCACGCCGAACAGCTATCTGACAGCGGAGGCGCTGCACTTGCCGCTAGATATAGCGCTCTCTCTGCTGACCATCTTGAGTATCTTAGCGAGTCAGGCGTGCGTGCTATGGCCGCCAGCGGTAGTGTTGCAGTGCTGCTACCTGGCGCTTTTTACATGCTTCGAGAGACGCAAAAACCCCCGGTGCAACTGCTGCGTGATCACCATGTTCCCATCGCGTTAGCCACTGACATAAATCCCGGTAGTTCGCCGGTGTTGTCGGCACGGTTGATGATGGTACTTGGGTGTCAGGAGTTCGGTTTGACACCCGAAGAAGCGCTGCGCGGAATGACCATTAATGCCGCCAAGGCACTGGGAAAATCCGATTCAATCGGCTCATTAGAGATAGGTAAAGCAGCAGACTTAACTATATGGGACGTTCAGCAACCCTCTGAATTAGCCTACTGGTTAGGGGGTAATAAAGCCGAATCTGTTATTAAAGCAGGCAACTGTATTTATCAACGTCCTGAAAACTTAGATGTTTAGGCAATAACTACTCTTTTTGGATGGTTTCGGTCAAGGAGAAAGACTGCGCCGAATGATACAGATGGGCCACCGAAATTAAGTTGCCCGAAGACCAAGTACGTCGATCTAGAATCAGGCAAGGAACATTGTCATCCATTTTCAGCAATGTCTTAATGGTTTTACTTGGCATCGCTGCGCGAACAGTGTGTTCAACCTTATGCAATGGCACATTGGTTAGCAGATACTCTGCTGGAGTCGTCAGCTTAAGATCAATCTGGATATACTCTGGCGCTGCCTGCGCATTGACATAGCGATCCTCAACCTGAAGCATTTTTCCATCTTCCTGGTGCACAATAGTGGTGTGATAAACCGTCTTCACACTACGTGACAGCTCCATTTTCGTGGCGATGGCAGCAGTTAAAGCAATTGCACTATGGGTGACAACAATATTGCTGTAGCTGTGCCCCCTTTCACGCACCTCTTCAGCTATATTTCGGACCTCTACCAAGTGACCTTTAGTTTGAGCTTCTGTAACAAAAGTGCCCACCCCCGCGACTCTAGTGAGAATCCCCTCAGCGGCCAACTCCTTGAGAGCTCTGTTAGCAGTCATCCTAGACACTTTTAGTTCTGCGACCAACTCATTCTCCGAGGGCACTCTGCTACTGGAGGCTAATTCGCCTTGTTCAATTTTCTTCAATATATGCGCTTTTACTTTTTGATAAAGAGGCGCAATAGAATTAGTAGCGTGGATCATAAATAGTCACTCAAACAACAAAAAATAGGTTTCCTGTCTATACAGGCTTCCGTTATATTATCAAGGCCGGCAACCAACAAGCAACCTTAGGGTCAGACATTATTTATGCCACAACAGACTTATTTTATTAACAACGCATTTTTAGGCGATCACTGGGTACAAAATGTTCGCCTTACTGTGGACAACATGGGCATTATTTCGGGTCTACAAAAAGGGGGTCCTGCTGAGCAAGGCGATCAACGACTTGGCACGGTGGTTCCGGGTCTCGTTAACTGCCATAGTCATGCTTTTCAGCGCGCAATGGCGGGCCTTACCGAATACCAGAATTCGCCCACAGACACGTTTTGGTCATGGCGCAACACGATGTATCGTTTTGCTAACTTAGTGTCACCTGAGGATCTTCAAGCTATTGCCTGTTATCTCTATCTGGAAATGATCAAGCAGGGTTACACCAGTGTTGCTGAATTTCATTATGTGCATCATCAGCCGAACGGAGCAGCCTATTCTTGTGTCAGCCAATTATCACAGTCAATTATCAATGCCGCTAATATCACCGGCATTAACTTGACTCTACTGCCCGTACTTTACATGACAGCAGGATTTGACGGTCAACCCCTGCTCGAGCAACAAAAACGCTTTGGTAACTCTGTAGCTCGCTATATCGATATTCAGAATGACGCAGCCCAGTATTGCGCTGATCAATCTCAGCACAATGTCGGAATAGCCCTGCATAGTCTGCGTGCAGTTCCGGCAGAGCCCATGAGCGAGGTGATTAATTATTTTGCTAACAACAGTTCAGTCTGCCCAATTCATATTCATATTTCTGAACAGACACAAGAAGTAGAGCAATCGATAGCGTCACTCAGAAAACGGCCCGTAGAGTGGTTGTTAGATAATTATTCGGTCGACAAGCAGTGGTGTCTTATTCATGCAACACACATGACGCCGCAAGAAACAAAAGCGTTAGCTAGATCTGGGGCGACCGTCGGCATTTGTCCCACCACCGAGGCCAATCTTGGTGATGGATTATTTCCTCTGCGTAACTACCTAGACCACGGCGGGCACATCGCTGTTGGCTCTGATGGCAATACTTGCACTAACCCCATGGAAGAGTTGCGTTGGCTAGAATATGGTCAACGTCTAGCCACGCGTACCCGCAACATCACTTCTGACAATACTCAGCTACATACCGGAACTAGTCTTTATGCCCGCGGCCTTGCTGGAGGTGGTCGTGCCATTGGACAAAAAACCGGTAAGCTTAAATTGGGATATCGGGCTGATCTTATTGTTTTAGAGGATGATTCAGTAGATCTTGCCAATATTGCAACAGGGTCTATTTTAGATGTACTTATTTTCGGTACAAGCCAGTCTTTAATTAAAGACGTAATGGTCAATGGCCAGTGGAAAATTACTGATTATCACCATGCCGAGGAAGAGCACATAAAAAGCGCCTTTATTGCAGCAACTCGGGCTCTACGAGCCTAATTCAATCCGGGTTTTTTCATTCAATCGGTATCATGTTAGAGCGGCAAGGCAGTGGTGCACTTGATCTCTTCCATGACGAAGCCAGCGGTCACATCAAACAAATCGACTTTAATGAGTTCTTTATAAAGTCTGTCATAATCTGGCATATCTCTAACAATAGCCTTTAGTAAGTAATCCGCTTCACCACCCATTCGATAAGCCTCAAGAATACCTGGAATCGCCATAACCGCATCTTTGAATTGACTCGCCCATCGCTCATTATGCATATTGGTCTTGATAGAAATAAAGACTGTCAGCGATAAGCCAAGAGTCTTGGCATCTAACAGAGTAATTCGCCCTTTAATGACACCTTCTTTCTCTAATTTTTGAACCCGTCGCCAACAGGCTGATTTTGAAATATTGACTTTATCCGCTAAATCACCCACCGACAATGTCGCGTTCGTTTGTAAACGTCTAAGAATTTCTTTATCTATAAGATCCATACTTAAAATATACCTTTAATTCACTTATTCGATTAATTATGCACCAAAAAACCATTATTTAGTATTTAATGAAATTATGTTTCGTTATTTTATTAAAATATGGCTTTATTAGACACCATGTTTCATGCCTTATTGATTAGACTAATACCATCAGTTCGCTAAGGTTAATCCTGTATGAATGCTCTCATAAACTACGTTCGGCGCTCTATTATTGGCGATCGACAATCCATTCAAACGCCCTTTGGAGAAAAACCGTTAGTTTATGCCGATTACGTTGCTTCTGGACGCAGCCTAACTTTTATTGAAGATTATATTCGCGACCATGTTCTACCCTATTATGCCAACACTCATACTGAAGCCTCCTTTACCGGTGCACAGATAACCACCCTACGTGAACAGGCTCGGCAAGAGATAAAGCGTTCATTAAATTGCCAGTCCGATGACCAAGTGCTCTTTTGTGGGTCTGGCGCTACAGCCGTCATTAACAAGCTAATAGATATTCTTAATCTTCGTCTACCGCAAGAGTTGTCAAAACGCTACTTAGCGGACGCCCGTATCAATGATAGCGAGCGCCCAGTGGTCTTTGTAGGTCCCTATGAGCACCACTCCAACGAACTGCCTTGGCGTGAAAGTATCGCTGAAGTAATATGCATTCCATTGACAGAATCTGGTGAGATAGACCTGAGTGTTTTAGAACAAAAACTCAAAGACAACGCGCATCGATCGTTACTGATAGGTAGTTTTTCAGCGGCGTCTAACGTGACTGGTATCAAAAGCGATATTGCGGCGATAACTAAAATGTTAAAGCAATATAGTGCTTTAACATTTTGGGATTATGCCGCGGCTGCTCCTTATGTCGACATCAACATGAATGGCGCCAGCCCAAAGGACGCGATATTTATTTCACCACACAAATTTATTGGTGGGCCGGGCACACCAGGAATATTAGTGATAAAAAAAAGCCTCTTGAAAAATGCTATACCGGCCGTCGTTGGCGGTGGAACGGTGCTGTATGTGACACCGAAAGATCATGTTTATGTGGAGCACAGTGAACGTCGTGAAGAAGGTGGAACTCCTGCCATTGTGGAGTCAATTCGTGCGGGCCTAGTATTTAAGCTCAAAAGAGAAGTCGGCGTAAACGAGATAGAGCGCTTAGAGGGTAGCTTCATACAGCGGGCCATTAAGCGCTTTCAGGCATGCCCCAATCTTGAAATTCTGGGTAACCCTTCCACTCGTCGCATAGCTATTATGGCACTTCGCTTTAAGCACGATGATAAAGACTTACACTATGGATTCATTGTGTCTTTGCTTAATGATCTATTTGGCATCCAAGTGCGCGGAGGCTGCTCTTGTGCGGGCCCCTACGGTCATAGCCTGCTTGGCATCGACATGCCCTATAGTCGTGCCATCGAGTCGGAAATTAAACAGGGTAATATGTTGTTGCGCCCCGGCTGGGTGCGTCTCAATTTTAATTATTTTATTGATGAACAGGAGTTTGAGTACTTACTAAAAGCGGTGGAGTTAGTGGCAACATCGGGATGGCGTATGCTGCCTTTTTATCAGGTTGATGTGAAATCTGGTGTATGGCGTTTCCAAGGTCAATCCAATCAAATGGTCAGCAGCTTGAATGATTTTAAATTTACTGATTATTGTCAGAAGGCGAGTCTGCCAACCAACATCAGAGTCAGCCTAGATGGAATTTACAGCTCCGCAGAACAGGTGTTACTCAATACCGCCGACTACAATCAAGTTTCACCTTTGATATTGAGCGATGAAAGCGAACGATTGCGCTGGTTTACATTGCCTCAGGAAGTGACTCATACCAACCTAGCTTAGCAGGGGTGGTCATGAACAATAACCGAAATCATACTTGTTAAAAGGTTACTAACTAGTTATGACTTAAAGTTCATCATCAGAAAAGTGCGGTGGCAAAAATGGTGCATCAGGCAAAAAAGTATGCCCGATAATTCCTAAGTAAATACCCATAGAATCGCTATATTCGGAACTATTTCTTGGTATCAAGCATCCCTTTAAGGAGAGAAAGACTTGCTCTATTTCGGTGCCCAACAGATCTTGGCCATACATTGGCTGAACTAGGTTTTCAAACTCAACGTCTATACGACACAAAGCCGTTTTGAACCCATGAAGAGTGCCATCGAAAAGAGTACGCTTAGAGCGGTTTACATAAATAGGATATAACTGGGTAATCATATTCAATCAATAATGATGACACGCACTAAGCGAGATAATCGATGTTATTTTAGAAGTAAATCTCGGGTAGGAACACGCAGACTCGAACTGCGGACCCCTTGCATGTCATGCAAGTGCTCTAACCAACTGAGCTATGCTCCTAATCTTCCCGAGCCCGCATTCTACACACCCATCCCTTTGGGAACAACTAGAATCAACCTTTGATGGACCCTGAAACTAGACCAACGAATTGACTCCATCAGAGAAATAGAAAAAAAGGTTCTTTATCATACGTTTGAATGCAAATAACAAAGGCGGTTAAGCCTAGACTATGTCAGAAACTAATTGAGTTCGGCAGAATGAAGAGGAAAATCGACTATTTTGGACACTAATGTTTGCATAAGTGCATGATTGAGACATAGAAAACTATTCGATATTTTAGTCATATTAGAGACGGGGAATCAGGAAATTCGAATCTTGACATTCATCGATATTTCGTCTCAGTCGTCTTCCATGATGACAATTTTCTGAGTGTAATTCGTAATCCTTACGGCAGTATCTCCGCTAAAAAACCGGCCACTATTGTAGCCATCAACATCCGTGTTGACCCATCATCCTTGATGAAACTATTCGAATTGCTTACTTCCCCGAATATGCCACTATAAAAAGCCGGTTGTTTAGTTATTAAAATAAGGTAAAAGAGTTAGTACTTAAGCACTAAACTAGTGCTAACGTAGTCTTCAAAACCGCAGAAATACCCGACAAAAGAAGTGTCAGAAGGCCGTATTTCTTTGGTAAACTAACCGCAATTATGCTTATTTCCATAAATCATTAGCAAAAAGGTTGAAAATGAACACTCTTTTTTTGAGAACTTTAGCCATAGTCCCATGGCTACTAGTTGCAGGCTGCAACGAGAGTACTGATGCAACAGTAAAAGTCACTCGGCCCAATAAAGACCCCTATCCATCGACCTATGTGGTACCCGACAATAAAACCTTCGCTATATTGCATGCGAACATATTGACCGGCGATGGTGCTGAATTACGCAATACTGATCTATTAATCAGCGATGGTAAAATTGCTGCTCGGGGTACTAATCTGGATCTAGATGATTCAGTTTTACGCATCGATGCAACAGGCAAGTGGGTTACTCCTGGCTTGATTGATGTGCACTCTCACATGGGAGTCTACTCCGCACCAGGGACAGACAATCACTCTGACGGCAATGAAATGACCTCACCGGTTACCGCCCAGGTTTGGGCCGAGCACTCGGTTTGGCCGGGAGATCCTCAATTTGAAAAGGCCTTGGCGGGCGGTGTAACCACCGTACAAATTTTACCCGGATCGGGAAACTTGATCGGTGGTAGAGGTGTGACACTTAAGAATATCCCCTCAACTACGGTTCAGGGGATGAAATTTCCTGGCGCGCCCTACAGCCTGAAAATGGCCTGCGGAGAAAACCCCAAGCGTGTCTATGGCAGTCGCAACACCCTCCCGTCGACGCGAATGGGAAACATGGCCGGCTATCGTGCAGCGTGGATAGAAGCAGCTGACTATAAAAAATCATGGGATGATTACATTAGTGATTCTGCGGCGGGTGAAGACGTCGATGCGCCAGCTAGAAACTTGCGCCTAGAGACACTAGAAGGCGTGCTAGACGGCGATATTCGCATTCATAACCATTGCTATAAAGCTGATGAAATGGCCCAAATGATTGATATGTCCAAAGAATTTGACTATGAAATCGCCGCCTTTCATCACGCCGTAGAAGCTTATAAGGCAGCGCCACTACTCGCCGAAAATGGTATTTGCGGTGTTATGTGGGCTGACTGGTGGGGCTTCAAGCAAGAGGCCTTTGATATGGTCCGAGAAAACATAGCTTTAGTTGATTATGCTCAAGCCTGCGCGGTTATTCACTCAGATGATCCCATCCAGATTCAACGTTTGAACCAAGAGATAGCTAAAGCAATGAGTGCCGGCAACCGTATGGGTCTTGATATAAGTCCAGCAAAGGCTTTCCGCTGGGGCACCTACAACGCCGCTAAATCCCTTGGGTTGGAGGATCAAATTGGTTCTATTGCGCTGGGCAAAAACGCTGACATTGTGCTGTGGACACAACATCCACTGAGTATTTACAGCCATGCCAGTAAAGTATGGATTGATGGCGCACTGCGCTTTGATCGCAATGACGCAACGGTACAACCTACCAGTGACTTTAACCTTGGTATCATCAAAGCAGGAGCCGTGCGACCATGAAATACACTCTCACTTTATTAGTACTAACACTGGTTTCAACACTGGCTACTGCTAGCTCTATCCTTATAAAAGACGCTGACATATATGCATCATCTGGCCTGTTAGTTAAAACCAATCTCTATATTAAAAATGGCAAGATCGCAGCCATTGGTGCTCAGTCACCAGCAACCGCAGATATAGAAATACAGGGCCTTGGCAAAAGCATTACCGCCGGCTTATTTAATTCATCCACCCATTTAGGGACGGTTGAAGTCAGCGCGATAGAGCAAACTGTAGATTTCTATTCTGAGAACGAAACGGTAACTGCGTCGTTGCGAATTGCCGATGTTTTTAATCCCCGTTCAACACTGATACCACACAATCGTGTTCATGGATTAACTCACAGTCTGTTGATCCCAGAATCTGGAACCCATTTGTTCGCCGGACAGGTTGCGCTAGTTCAGCTGGGCAACCAACCTAAGGTTATCCATCCAAGCCTGGCTGTGGCATTAGATTTTACAGAGCGCGGAATAAGTTTAATGGGCGGTTCACGCGCCGCCGCGCTGGTGCAACTGCGTCAAGCCCTGGATGATGCCAAAGACTTTTCACGAAACCGTAAAGCGGCCCTGGCTGGAGACCATCGCGAATATGTTCTGTCATATGCTGACTTGGCGGCTTTAGAGCCGTTGGTAAACGGCACAAAACCTCTTTTAGTGCGGACTAATCGAGCCAGTGACATTAGTGTTATTCTTGAGTTAGCCAAGAACTTTCAGCTTCAATTAATTCTGTCCAGCGCACTTGAAGGTTGGATGGTGGCCGATGAAATAGCCAAGGCCCAAGTCCCGGTCATTATTGACCCTATTTACAACTTACCTAATAGCTATGAATCTCTCGGTGCGCGGCTAGATAACGCGAAATTGCTTGCCGATGCTGGCGTTAAGCTACTGTTCACTGGCATGGATTGGCACAACACCCACAATGCTTATTTAGTGCGCCAATCAGCCGGTAATGCCGTCGCCAACGGGTTGGATAAGTCAGTCGCCATCGCGGCTATGACCTCAAATCCTGCTCAGCTGTTTAATGCCCCTGTGACGGGTGATATTGCTATTGGAGACATTGCTGATTTGGTATTGTGGGGCGGTGACCCGCTGGAGCTGACTAGCGAGGCTGAACTGGTCATGATCGAAGGTGAGATAATACCCATGAAAAGCCGCTCTCTGCAGCTGCGTGATCGTTACTTTGATCGCCTCAAACAGTAATTGATACAGCAAAAAACGCAAAACGCCCGGCAAATCACCGGGCGTTTTTGTTTCTGTCCAAAGGCTAATTATGACGCCAAACTTTTCTCTCTTAACTTACCCAGTAAATCTCGAGTTTGTGCGGCTTCTTCAAATTCAAGATTACGCGCATGCTGGTACATCTTATCTTCCAGTCGCTTAATTTCTTTGGCGATATTTTTAATCGGCTCTGCACCACCAATAACATCATAAGCGGCATTAGCCTCAGCCGCCTGGCGATCACGCCTGTTTTGACCGGTTGCAGCATAAGCGCCTTCCATAATGTCTTTAACACCCTTAACAATACTGGTTGGTGTAATACCATGTTCTTTATTGTATTCAATCTGCATGGCTCGCCGACGTTCGGTCTCATCAATAGCGCGCTGCATTGACCCAGTGATTTTGTCGGCATACAAAATAGCTTTACCGTTTAAATGACGGGCCGCACGACCAATGGTCTGAATCAACGACTGCTCGGAACGCAAAAAGCCCTCTTTGTCAGCATCAAATATAGTCACCAAAGACACTTCAGGCATATCCAAGCCCTCACGCAGCAAGTTAATGCCGACTAAGACATCAAACTCACCAAGACGCAGATCTCGGATAATCTCAACGCGCTCGACCGTGTCCACATCCGAATGCAGATAACGCACTCGCACCCCGTGCTCATCTAAATATTCAGTGAGATCCTCAGCCATGCGTTTGGTCAGCACGGTAATTAAGATACGCTCATTGACCGCCGTTCTCGCTCGAATTTCAGATAGAGCATCATCGACCTGAGAGAGTGCCGGACGAACTTCAATTAATGGATCTAGCAATCCAGTGGGTCGTACCACCTGCTGAACGACTTGCCCCTCATTGGCCGCCTCGTAACGGCTGGGTGTTGCAGACACAAAGATCATTTGCGGCGCTAAGTCTTCCCACTCATCAAAGCGTAACGGTCGGTTATCCAAGGCAGAGGGCAAACGAAAACCGTACTCTACCAAGGTCTCTTTACGTGACCGATCACCCTTATACATCGCACCCAACTGCGGCACTGTGACATGAGACTCATCAATTACCATCAGGGCATTGTCTGGTAAAAAGTCAAACAACGTGGGCGGCGGCATACCCGGCTCGCGACCTGAAAGGTAGCGGCTATAATTCTCAATACCGTTGCAATAACCCAGCTCACGCATCATTTCAGTGTCATAGCGCACGCGTTCAGCCAAGCGCTGAGCTTCCACCAATTTATCAGACGAACGCAACTGTTCTAAACGAACAACCAGCTCCTCTTGAATAAGATCAGCAGCCTCTATAACCGTTTCACGAGGGGTGACATAGTGAGTTTTAGGATAAATCGTAAACCGAGGTACTCTCCGCAATACTTCGCCGGTGAGTGGGTCAAAGAGCGTGATATTTTCTATTTCATCGTCAAACAGCTCAATGCGCACCGCCTCATAGTCTGAGTCAGCGGGATAGACATCAATGACGTCACCACGAACGCGATAAGAGGACCGATCAAAAACCGCATCATTACGCTTGTACTGCAGTTCAGCTAAACGCCGCAATATGTCTCGCTGACCAATTTGTTCGCCACGAGAGAGGTGTAAAACCATCTTTAAATAGGAGTCTGGCGAACCAAGGCCATAAATAGACGAAACCGTAGCTACCACGATAACGTCTTTGCGTTCTATGAGTGATTTAGTCGCCGAGAGCCGCATTTGCTCAATGTGTGAATTAATCGAGGAATCTTTTTCAATAAACGTATCTGACGAAGGCACATAGGCCTCTGGCTGAAAGTAATCAAAGTAAGAAACAAAATATTCAACCGCATTGTTCGGGAAAAAGCTTTTAAACTCGCCGTAGAGCTGAGCGGCCAGTGTTTTGTTGTGCACTAGGACTATTGTCGGGCGTTGCACCTCTTCGATTACCTTGGCAATAGTGAAGGTTTTGCCTGAACCAGTAACGCCCAATAGTGTTTGACTAGCAAGGCCGTTTTCTAACCCCTGCACCAGCTCCTTAATCGCAGTCGGCTGATCCCCTGCCGGCGAGTAATCGCTGACTACAGTGAAGGGCCTAATGGCACTAATGGTGGTTTTGCTCAACAAGGTGCACGACCCTTTTGCTCAGCATTCACTGCCTGCGCACAAACGGCGCCGAAGTAGTTGGTATTCTTAGTGGTTAGGTTATCAATCAATGCGTCAAAGCCCTGCTCTTCAATTATTTCGCGGTATTTGTATTTCTTAATTTTGACATAGGTAATGCCCTTGACCCGGACATCTACGGCATGCCATTGGTTATTAAGGTTACGCTTGATGACTAAATCCAGATTGATATCTGGGAGAATCGGCGATTCCATTAGCACTTGAACCCATCCCATCCCTTTTTCTTCGTTGACCACCACATCATCAACCTTAAAAACTTGACCACCATAACTTTCAAGGCCCTCAAACGCGTATCGAATCAGAGTTTGATCAACTGACTCCACCAGTATCAAGCGCTGCGCATCATTAAAGCCTGTGTAATGCTGCTTACCTACCAAGGCGCGGCTCGTCGATGCACTATCCCAAGACGCCACCACGGTCGCCATCAAAAAGTCGTAATAAGCCACTGGGTTATCAATATACATCTGTTGACGGTTGGCGAGCTGTTCGGTGACTGATGCGAACAGCGCCTCAAACTGACTGTGCACCCTGTGCTCAGCCTCTGTGTGCACCAATGTAGCGTCATGATCCGCAGCTTGAGGGGACATCACTGTTAAAACGCTAATCATTGTGATCAGGCATAGTCGCACTAAATACCCATCCTTCATCGCCTACCTTTTCCTTTTAGTAACTGATTTTCATGGCAACTGTTTGCAGCGCCGCTCAAGAATCTACGTTGAACTGAGCCTTAAAACTAACAGCGAAGTCTGATGATGCCAAAACACGGTCTATTCTAGTCTTTTTGTGGCCACGTGTAAGCATAACACCCCCGAAAAACACGCTCTTCAATATCATCAAAGGAAACTGTTGACTCCTTTAAGCGGGGTGCTAAAATGCCGTCTTCGAAAAGACTTACCATTCCGAAGTAGCTCAGTGGTAGAGCAGTTGACTGTTAATCAATTGGTCGTTGGTTCGAACCCAACCTTCGGAGCCAAACAAGAAAAGGGCTGCACACTGTGCAGCCCTTTTTTGTGCAGCCCTTTTTTATTCCACGCCCAGCCAGCTATCCCTTCATAAACTCTTATTCTTTTGTTCGCACATATAATCAGCTAAACCCATTAGGATTTTTAGACTGCCAACGCCAAGCATCTTTCATTATTTCAGAGAGCGTTCGCTTAGCTTGCCAATTCAATACTTTATGCGCTTTGTCTGCATCAGCCCAAAATGCGGGCAGGTCACCTGATCGGCGATCGACCACTTGGTAGTTAATTTTTTGCTGAGTGGCCGCTTCAAAACTGGCAATAATTTCTAACACTGAAACACCATTGCCTGTACCCAAATTAAAGGCTTCAACACCACGGAAATTTGATTGCGCTGCCAACCATTGGATGGCGGCAACATGCCCTTCGGCAAGATCCATGACATGCAGGTAATCGCGCACACAGGTTCCATCGGTAGTGGGATAATCATCGCCAAACACATTTAGACTCTCACGCTTACCCACAGCCACTTGAGTAATAAAAGGTAATAAATTATTGGGTATACCTGAAGGGTCTTCGCCAATATGACCACTAGGGTGCGCGCCGATGGGATTAAAATAGCGCAAAGAAACCGCACGAAAATTAGGATTTGCACGAGCTGTATCAGCAAGCATTCGCTCTACCATGACTTTGCTCGCCCCATAGGGACTTGAGGGCGACCCCAAGGCCATGGTTTCAAGATAAGGACTAGGGTTGGCTTCCCCGTAAACAGTGGCAGATGAACTGTAGACAAACTGATTAACACCCGCCTTCTCCATCGCCTTGAGCACGCATAAAGAACCATGAACATTGGTCTCATAATATTTCAAAGGGAACTGAGCCGATTCCCCCACCGCTTTTAGCGCTGCAAAATGGATAACCACATCAATGGAGTAGGTGGCAAACAAATCATCCAGTGCCTTGCTGTCGGTAACATCACCCTCAACAAACTCAATCTTTTTTCCTGTCATTTTCTCAACGCGATACAATGCTTCAACGCTCGCATTCACTAGGTTGTCATAGACCACCACGTCATAACCTAGGTCTAATAAACAGACGAGGGTATGAGATCCGATATAGCCTGCACCACCGGTGACTAAAACTGGCATGCTCAATTCCTATGGTTGGGCCTAAAGGCCCCTGTTGACGCTTTACACCGATAGACCTCAGCCTCCAGTCCAAATTGTAATGAATACTGTGCCCCTACCGCCGCGATCACTACCGGTTCAAAGCCTGCGGGTATTAAGGCCACCACGCATCCACCAAAACCACCTCCGGTCATCCGCACGCCTCCGGCATCACCGATCACACCCTTGATAATACTGACTAACCCGTCTAACTCTTTAGTAGTTACTTCATAGTCATCACGCAGGGAATCGTGGGACTGGCCCATTAGGCTTCCGAGTGTTTTTATATCATTAGCCTGCATGGCCGTCATTGCTGCGACGGTTCGAGCATTTTCGGTAATCACATGGCGTGCTCGTCGATACTGCTCCTCTGACAAGTTTTCCGCAGCATCATTTAATTGCTCCAAGGTTACATCTCGCAGTGCTGGTACATCTAAAATACGCGCCACCTCTTCACATTGTTGGCGCCGCGCATTGTACTCACTATCCACCAACCCTCGCTGAACATTGGAATTAACCACCAAAATCAACATACCTTTAGGTATTGGCGCGTCTTGGTAGGTCAAACTGCGACAGTCCAACAACATCGCATGCCCCTCCAGCCCTAAAGAGGTGACTAATTGATCCATAATGCCGCAATTACAGCCGACGAACTCATTTTCAGCACGCTGACCCAGTAATGCCGCCGCCACACCCTCCAAATCAAGCTGATACAAATCAACTATGGTCTTTAAAATTGCCATCTCGAAACTTGCTGATGAGCTTAATCCAGCGCCTTGGGGCACATTACCGGTGATAGCTAGATTGACTCCGCCAAAATTACTATTGGATTCTCTCAAACACTTCAACGTACCGCGCACATAGTTACGCCACATTTCAGCATGGCTAAATGTAATGTTTTCAAGAGAGAAGCAGTCTACTTCGGCTGAATAACCCTCAGCAAAGGCAACCACCTGACCATCATCTCGTCGGCTCGCTGCGATTGTGGTGCCCACATCAATAGCTGCCGGTAAGACAAAACCATCGTTGTAGTCGGTGTGGTCACCTAACAAATTGACCCGCCCAGGTGCATAACAGATAACCTCGGGGTCAACGTTAAACTGTTGTTTAAATATCTGGCTAATGATTTTAGCTTGTTCCATTAGCTACTCACCCAGGTAATGCGTTGAGGATGACTGTCGGAGTTGCTCTGCAGCCTGCTCAGGGGTTATATCTCGCTGTGGCTCAGCCATCATTTCATAACCCACCATAAATTTGCGCACCGTTGCATCCCTTAAAAGCGGTGGTAGAAAACTTGCATGTAAGGTCCATGCTAAATGATCCTGACCGTCAAAAGGCGCCCCATGCCAACCCATAGAGTAGGGAAATGAGCATTTGAAGAGGTTGTCATAACGGATGGTAATCTGTTTGATAATATCCGCTAAGGTGACCTTTTGGGGTTCACTTAATTCTGTCATTCGACTGACTGAGAGTTTTGGTAACAAGAGTGTTTCAAAAGGCCAAGCCGCCCAGTATGGCACAACGACCAACCAATCATTATTCTCCACCACAATGCGCTGCTGATTATCTTGCTCTTTAGCTGCGTAATCCTGCAGCATATTAGTGCCATGGGTTTCATAATAATCAGTAAAGGATTGGTGCTTCTTCTCAACCAATGTAGGTAACTGTTGTTGGGCCCAGATCTGTCCGTGAGGATGCGGGTTAGAGCAGCCCATCAGAGCACCCTTATTTTCAAAAATCTGCACTGATTGATAGCGCTCCCCAAGCTGTTGACACTGCTGTTGCCATGTATCAACTATCTGCTTAATTAGATCCACGGATAACTGGGGAAGAGTTTTACTGTGGTCTGGGGAAAAACAGATAACACGACTTTCGCCCTGTTCAGTAGACATGCGAAATAGTGGATCATCGCTTACAACGGCCGGCGTATCTGGCTGTAAGGCTGCAAAATCATTATTAAACACATAGGTGCCGGTGTAATGATCATTGATCACACCGTTTACTCGAGTATTACCAGAACAGAGATAACACTGTTTGTCATAGGGAGTACATTCCTCAGGCTCTGCCTGCTCTACTTGGCCTTGCCAGGGACGATTCCCCCGATGAGGTGATACGAGTACCCACTGTTTGATCATGGGGTTAAAGCGGCGATGAGGATGGTTTTCTGGATCGAATAATTCTGTCATGGCGACAGTATACTAAAAAGATGAAGGGAAATTGGTACTGTCGCTTTTTTGTTTAAGCCTTCATTCACAGACACACGTCAAAATGAAACTAGTGAATGTCTAGCGCAGTTTAAAAGCGTCTGCCACAATAGTGCTTCGATAATTGTGCCGATGGAAATCGATAATAACCTACTGGGTTTTAACCAAACAAATTAAGGAAAATAAAATGTTTCGTGCTCAAATTTTAATCATTCTGTTTTTAGTATTGACTGGCCCTACAAATGCGTATGCCGCTCAAGATGCTCAAATTAAATCAATTCTAGTCACTGGCGCGACAACCGGTCTGGGTCGCAATTTGGCTGAGACTCTGGCTAGTAATGGCCACCATGTCTATGCCGGAGCAAGAACAGATCAAGAGATGGCAGAACTCAACGCCATTAAGAATATTACTGCCGTGCGTTTAGATGTCACCAAACAAGAGCAAATAGATGCGGCTGTGGCATTCGTTAAGAAGCAAGGTACCGGTCTTTATGGTCTGGTCAATAATGCCGGCATAGGGGGCGGTGGTCCCGTGCTAACCACTCCAGTAGAGGATCAGACTTCACTTTATCGGGTCAACGTGGAAGGTGTGTATCGGGTGACTAAAGCATTTGCTCCCCTAGTGATTGATTCAAAAGGTCGCATTTCCACTACAGGCTCAGTCGCTGGGACCATAACCACCAGCGCTTACAATGCTTATAGTGGAAGCAAGCATTGGATTGAAGCTTTTACCGACGGGCTTGCATTAGAGCTAGCGTCAAAAGACGTTTCAGTCAGTGTTATTGAACCCGGTAACTATCAATCATATATTCGCCGCAACAGTGTACTGAGTGCATTTGCCAAGGTAGAAGCTATGGGCGGTAAGATCACTGATGAAATGCAAAAGCAATACCAGGCTACCGCCGCTTATGAGTTAACCTTAGCAAAACCAGACGCTGTATCTGCAGCCTTCATGCATGCGCTTTTTGATACGAACCCGTTGCGCCGTTATGTCGTCACTCCCAGTCAAGAAGAGCGGGCGTATACCATTAGCACCAAGGTCAAACAGTTGGTTGAGTTGAATCAATGGGGACCCCACAACTATAGTCGTAATCAGTTGGTTGAAATGTTAGACCAGGCCATGGCTGAAAAAGAAAGCTAAGCCACAAGCAGATGTTAACCTTGATGGTTAGCCCTCCAGCCGCCTGAACCGTAGACCATAAAAAGCCTCAGAGTCATCAAACCCTGAGGCTTTTATTTAGGTTCCAAAGCGAAGCGATTGAGCTTTCTGATGTATCGCCTAGCATAAGCTGCTTTTGGCGCTAAGTAGTCTGAGAACAATCTCGCAGCCATATTGAGTGTCGATAAACCTATTTATCGCACGCCATGATTTGGATTGGGATTTGGCTTCGTTTTGTTACTTTTTTAATCTAGCCCTGCCGGACTGCTCTGGATAACCGAGCGATGCCGTTGCGCTGGTAACGTATCAATTTGTGGGTGTCCGAAGAGCGGCGGGATACCGGCCCACCCTTACGCCACTCTTGCCTTTGCATATCGGCAAAAAAAGTAGCCATCTCTCTCACATCTTGGGGTTCACTGCCCGACGGAATGAGAAGCTCTCTAAAGATGGGAATCGAGGCCTTCACATTCACATCACGCAAAAACTCATCAACTGGCTCGGGGCTGGTATAGGTATCGTAATAGGCATCCATCACCCGTCGATAATTGAGAAGTCCCGCGGCAATATCGGCGCAGGCAAAGGCAGAAAACCCCTCCTCCGCAATTAGCTCGACAAGCGCCCGGTACTCAAGGGACGATTCAAAGTCAGGGGCACTATTCAAGCCATGCTTACGAGAATTTTGGCTGCTAGCACGCTTTCCAGAGACCGATCTGGGGCCGGTTGATTTAAGAGCATTACCACGATTTGCAAGGCTCCTATGATGGCTTATCGTCAAGCGACAGAACCCCCTTCACAGACTGCTTTGACTCAAGCGCTGCCAGCTCAAGGTCCATACGCTTAATCAGGCGTGACTTATAGTCTATGGAGTCGATACTCCGCTGAAGGTGCCTCATCGTTTGGTGCTGGCGGTGAATCAGATCATCCACCATCTTGATGTGCCTGGCCGCATCCTTAAAGGCCCTAACCCGGAGATCGGATAGGGTCAGCTTCGACTCGGCGAGGATGTCATCAATCCACTCCGCTTCATCCTTGGCCGCGCTACCGTCCAAATAATGCTCAAGTGTCTCAGATACTTTATGGTTGTCATAGGTATCCCAATGGTTTCCCGCCTTAGACAAAAGCCTCGCCATCGCCTCATGGAGTAGTAGCTGCTTATCCACCGTGTGCCTCCTAATCCACCAGAGGCTCTCGTTAAGCTGACTGACCAGGGCAACCGCCAAGGGTGAGGGATTGTCTAGCTCGGATAAAAGACTTTGCAAACCAGATTGGAACTCAGCCTCTGATTCATCAGGCAAAAGCTTAGGGCTTGAAAGGAAGGGTAAAAGAGACTTGGATTTATCTTCAACAGGCATAGCAACATCCACATAAATTACCGAAGTGGACATTATAAAGCATAAGCTAAAAGATAAAGCAGTTAGAACTTAGTCGTCGCGCTTGATACGTAGGGTCACGCCTGGGTTTACCAACGGATCGCCGGTGAATTCAATACCGGCTGATTCTAAAACCGACTTAACCGCACTAAGAATTCGTGTATTTGCATTAGGTATTCCAGTCTGCGCCTCATACTTCTTAATGGTCGCCGACGATACTCCAGCGCGCTCGGCAAGCTCGACAGCACTCCAGCCTAGCATCACGCGACCAGCCTTTATTTGGCATACAGATATCATATTAGTTTACTTTTATATACTATTAGTATATATTTATAGCTTATTAGTTTAGAGATCATACCATGATTGATGATATCTTAGCCAAGTTTGATGGCGCCTTTGCTGAAAATACCATAAGAGCCTATAGGTCGGACTTTATTCAATACCAGACCTGGTGCTCACATAACAATATTGATTCAATACCGGCAACTGCCGACACCATGGCGCAGTATGTTGACTACCTTGCCACCATAAGAAAAAGCGCGACCATTCGCAGAAGAATAAACAGCCTTGGCACCGTACTAAAACTCTCCAAACACTACGACCCCACCAATCAGCCAGAGGTCATATTGGCCATAAAACGAATGCATCGAAAAATTGGGCGCGCACAGCAGCAGGCCACTCCCCTCACAAAATCACTACTGAACCAGCTACTTAGCAACTGTGATAACAGCATCAGGGGTTTAAGAAATCAAGTCCTTCTAAGACTCGGATACGAAACAATGCGACGTAGGTCGGAGCTCTGTGCCTTTAAGTTTGAGGACATCTGCAAGGGGGCCAACGGAAAACCGGCTATCCGGCTTAACTTCTCAAAAACGGATCAATTCGGGACTGGAAAGATACTACCTATTAGCCAAGAATTGTTCGACTTATTAGAAAAATGGAGGAGTATGATGAGCGATGAAGGCTATATTGTGAGATCACTTAATAGGCATGGTCATATTGGGAACAACCTACACCCAGCAAGTGTAAGCACCCTATTGAAAGCACTGCAAAAGGACTTGAAAATAGACGCCGATGAACAACCGCTCAGCGGTCATTCCTTTAGAGTGGGGGCAGCACTAGATCTATTAGAACAAGGTGAGCCGCTTGAAAGGATAATGCTCAGAGGGGGTTGGCAGACGGATTCCACTGCAATGAATTACTTACGAAACTTTATAGTGTAATTAAAATTATCCAATGCAATTTCATTAGCGCTACCCTTTTATCTTCAATTAACACTTTGTAGAAACTGATTTAGTTTTTTTGCTATCACTCGAAATTTAGAAGTTTTGCCCTCGGGAACAAGTACAATTAGGGGGTCTGTCACACCCTCCTCATGAGCTACACGATGTGCAATATCAATGAGGCTCGAATTTTCACTTACCACATTGTAAACACCGGATTTGGTCTCATTTTCAATGAACTTTACTATGACGTCTATGAGAAATGAAATATTTACAAATGGAATAATCCTCTCACCAGAGCCAAATAAGGTCATTCTAGAATCTAGCTGAAGTTCTTTTCTTAAAACCGGTATTATTCTATCTTCAGGCATTTGATCGCCATAAACTTGTCCTATCCTGAGATGTATGCATTGAGTGCTTGTTGAATGGAGACTAGCGTCCATCAAATTTTCCGCAACAAACTTAGAAAGCCCATAAAGAGCATCGGAGTTAACCGAAGGCTTTATTAAAGACTCCTCGTCAAAAGTACCACTTATCTCAGGATAAACCGCTGTAGACGAGGCATTAATAACTTTAGATGGCATCAGCAATCCCGCCAGCCTTACAAAACCTTGCGATATTTCTAAGTTATGGTCAAAAATGTCGGACTGACTTAACGTCTCATTCATTAATTTTGACGCCAAATGCACTGCAACCTCAATCTTTTCTCCGCTAAGCTTCTTACAGATATCATCAATTTCCGACATGTCGGTCAAATCGCAAGCTAGGTCGTCAATATGCGGACCAGAAGAGCGCGACAATGAGAAAACTCTGTTCCCCCGATTTCTTAATTCTTGCTTCAGGGAAGTCCCTAAATATCCAGACCCTCCCGTCACTAATATTTTCATAATACATTCAATCTTTTTAAATCATTATTAGATACAAATTGATCAACCGTGTAGCGAATAACCATTCCTTCTTTCGGAAGTGGTTTGTCAGAAAGCATGCCGGTCTCCAGATATTCAATAAGAATAGAAACCTCATTTACCCCAAAACTCGATCTGACTGGCGTTGTTCCAGAAAATCTTGGGTTAATTTCAAAAACCATTGGTCCATTAGTCGTTAGACGTAACTGGATGTTAATAGGGCCATCGGGCCCAAGCTTCTCGGCTACTTGCCGAATATATCTGTCAACTTCATCCGATTCATTGAAGTATGCAACAGACGTATTACCATTTTTCAGCTTACGACGAAGCGGTATCGAACTCAAAATCCTACCACTTGCTACGACTACGCCACATGTGAACTCTCCTTCTACATCGCCAACTTCTTCCTGAATAATTGGATTATCACAATTCTCTAATGCATGACTCAAGGTCTCAATATTATTTATTCTAAACAGACCTTTAGAGGTGGAACCTACACGTGGCTTCACGATCCAAGGGAAAGGAGTACTTTTAACAAATTCATCCAGCCCATCGGGCAGGCACGAGCGGGGGGCATCAAACCCTGAGTCTCTTAGAAAACAATAAGTGAGCCATTTGTCATTACAAATGCCAACAACCTCAGCAGAGCTCACAATCACCTTACAATCAGTTTTATTTTCGAGACAAGCTTTGTGTTTGGCGAACAATGGCACCTCGAAATCTAAACCCACTAAAACATATTTTATTTTTCTTTCAGAAATTATTTTTTGTACGGCGTTCAACCAAACCTTTTCCTTCTGTGGATCTTGGTAGATGTCTGGAAGGATATAGGGGTAATCAACTTGATAAAGTCCAACAGCGGTATCTAAATAATCAGTTCCCGAAACCTGGCAGTTAAGCCCAGACTGTTTAATGGTTTCGAGAATGCCATAGCCGAGTGTGGAACCTACTCCAGTGACTAATATGTTCAAACAATGCGCTCCTTATTTTGGTAGTAATCTAGACATATTTGTGGATATTTTTGAGTTTTCATTTCTGATACAACAATATCGATATCATATGTAAAGTTCCTTAATTCGAACGAATCAGTTTCATGGTTATACACTCCATAGTTTGCTCGATTTATATATTTTCGGTCTTGCCCTAAGCTACCGGGATTAATCAGAGAATACGCTCCCCGAGAAACTGCATACTGCTGATGGGAATGCCCTATTAAATAGTTTTTATCAATAACGACATCTGTATCGTGAAAAATATACTTATCTCCCACAGTATGCGTACAGTGATAAGACCCAATATCTATAGAATTCAAATACTTCTCAATGATATTTTGCTGCGAAAACCGCTCGTAACAGAATTCAAAGAATGCTCTAGCAACAATATTCTGCCCAGGATAGACGCCAGACAAAAAGTATTCCTCATGATTTCCAAGCAAGCAGCGGCAATCGAGTTCTTCCTCTATAAATTGAACGCACTCGTCACTCCATGGTCCATAATTTACATTGTCACCTAAACTTAACCAATGATTACACTCAGGATGTAAGTCTCTTAGCTTAGTAAGCGCAGGGAGATTACCATGAAGATCAGAAAAAACTACCGTAATCATAGACTGGGCTCCTTAACCATATATTCTTTCAACTTTTCAGGAACTTTAGGAATTCCAGAGAAAATGTTTTCATGTATTCGACTTTTAGGCAACATAATTGAGATAGCTGTGCAGATAATAATTCCAACATCTACTTTTAGCGATTTATTCTCAAAGTACCACAGTTCAAGATCAGCTTTATATGGTGCAAGTTCTTGAACATAAAAATCGTGAGGATTATCTACGCTCGATAAAATAGCCTCTTCGTCCCTAAAGACTATCGAACCAATACCTGTAAGGCCTGGACGATTACTAAAGATCTTAGACTTAAGGTCATCGGAATAGGCATTATAACCAGTTGTCCCCTCAATCAGAGGCCTAGGACCCACCACCGAAAGATCTCCCAATAATATATTTACCACCTGAGGCAACTCGTTTAGCTTCCACCGTCTCAGCGTATGTCCCATAAACTTAATTCTCGGATCATCTCTCACCGTAATCGAGCCCATTCCACTATTAACACTGTCTTTGTTCATGGTAGAAAGCTTTATAAGGAAAAAGTCTTTCCCATGTTTTCCCTTTCTTTTTTGATAATAAAAAACCTCTCCATCCCCAGTGACTCTGAGCAGAACCAGTAATGGGGCCATAAAAGGTAATAAGATAAGAATTGCCACAAGTGCTAATAAAAAATCTAATAGACGCGTCACCTCAACTTACCTGAAACTTCTGCAATTCTTTTGGCGGATTTGGCATCCCATCGAAAAACTTCGAAAGATTTAGCCTTAGATTAGGAAAAATTATCTTAAGTGCTGTTACATAGACAATTTTTAGGTCGATGAGAATAGTCGTGTGGTTCACATACCAAGTTTCTAACTGTCCCTTATACGGCATAATCACTGAGTCATAAAATTCATCATTATTAACAGATGATGTCAGCATTGCTTCCTCATCACTAAAAAAAATGGATCCCAAGCCCGTTAAACCGGGGGAAACAAGCATAATATTTTTCTGCACATCTTCAGAAAAAGCTGAGAAATTTCTTGCGCTCTGCGGCCTCGGGCCAACAATACTCATATCCCCTTTAAAAACATTAAAGAGTTGTGGTAATTCGTTAATTTTAGTTTTTCTTAAAAAATTTCCTAATGGCAGTATTCTAGGGTCATTTTGGACCGTTAAAGTCCCAGAACCAATATTAGGGCTGTCTTTCAACATAGTTGCGAACTTATGCAAAGAAAATAAAGAGCCACCTTTTCCCATGCGGTCTTGAGAAAAGAACACCTCTCCCTCCCCTGTAATTCGCAATAACAGAATAATAGGCAATAACAATGGACTCAGTACAAGAATTGATAATCCTGAAATAACTAAATCAAATAACCTCTGCATCTACATTCTCCCATCCAAGTATTTACCTGTCTCTTTGTGATCGAAGTCAGGGATCATCTTATTAAATAGATCAACTATTGGTGCCTTTTCCCAAACTGTTTGAGCGCGAAGTTCGTAAATCACTTCTAAGAAATTATCCAACATAACCGAACGGAAGTTAGCTTCATTTTTAATCACCCCTAAATTCCTAAATCGATCCATGTCAAGAATTTCATTGTCTGTAAAAAACTCTTCAAAATCTTTTTCACCTGAGGTATCTGATTTGAAGAAATAACACGGCCAGCGCTTAGATGCGATCAATTCATCAGATCGGTCTCTTGCTTCCTCCTCAGTAGAGCAATGATAAGGTTCGTACCCAAGGTTCTCTATGTAGCGCTCAGCAATGTCAGAAAAAGTAGTCAAATGAAGCTGTTCACTTAACTTTGGAAAAAAGATATCTCGGTTCTCACCGAGGAGGCATGACATTAAACATAGTTCTCCAGATTCCTGGGGAGTTACAAAATAACGTCTAACATCATTTGGGGCTGAAATAGGCTGCCGTTTAGCAAAACGTTGGTTAAACCCATGTAAAAGTGAACCATCCGAAAACGCGACGTTAGCAAATCTAGCAGTCGAAATTTCCATGGATTCACTTTCACGCATCAGAAACATTTCCATGATGCGCTTACTCGCACCCATCATATTAACTGGGTTGGCGGCTTTATCGGTCGATACACAAAAATACTTCTTAGCCCCGTGAGCCTTAGCCATTTGAATCGTCTTGATGGTATTAAGGATATTGACATCAATAAGACGCATCAACGTAAAAGGATCTTTTTCACTTCGCACATGCTTAAGCGCAGAAAGATTAAGAACGTAGTCATACCCCTCACTAGCGTTCATGAGCGCCCTATATTCATTGCTGCCACAATCGATGGCGAAGGTGCGAAAATCTCCATCAATATACCCAAGAGTGCTCCGAATATCTCTTACAAGTTCCACCATATTGTTTTCACTTATGTCAACAACATGAAGCGCTAGAGGATTCCTCTTAAATATTTCACGCGTAACAGCCTGGCCGATAGAACCTGCTCCACCTATCACCAAAAAACGGCTATCTGAAACCAATGACTCTAGTTCCTCTCTGCGACTTGAAATATCGTCATCAAACAGTGGCGCCGTTCGACCAATCAGCTTTAATATATCCATAGTAATAATTACTTATCCAGTTTTTTTAAGGCTCCATCAGGAACACTTGAGGGTATATTTACCACTCGATCTTCTAACCAAAGAGAGTTCTTAAGACCGTCTGTTTGACTATCTTTGAACATTGGGAGTTTGGACATCAGCGTCCAAATTGGACGAGTCATAACATTATTATCATTAGTCACTTTTAAGAATTCATCACGATCTAATCTGGAATTGAAAATTATTGTATTTAGCCAGTGATTTGCATTGTTTCCATTAATCGCTTTCACAAAATCAACATCTCTGTCATGAAAAAAGGCATCCCATTGATCAGCTAACTGCGTTTTTATCGCCAAAAAATCGTCTAGACGCTCCATTTGAGCACAACCTAACGCTGCATTCAGATTGGGCATACGATAGTTATAACCTATCTCATCATGCACAAACTCGTATGGATGCGGAACCTTTGCAGTGGTCGTAATATACTTCGCTCGCTTAGCCAGTTCAGGGTCATCAGTAATAATCATGCCTCCGCCACCTGTCGTAATCACCTTATTTCCATTGAAACTAAGTGTCGCCATTGAGGCAAAAGTTCCTGTATGCCGTCCACCTGCGTAACTACCCAAGGACTCAGCAGCATCCTCTATTAAAGCAACGTCCCAATCGGCACAAATCTCAGCAATTTCGGCTATTCGACAGGGAAATCCAAAAGTATGCATGGGGACACAGGCAGATATTCTATTCCCCGAAAATTTATTGAACGTACCATCCACGCTTTTTTCAGCATTAGACTCAAGGAAAATTTTCAGTGCTGAGGGACTAAGCCCCATCGTATCAAGGTCAACATCAATAAATAGTGGTTTGGCACCTGCGTAACTAATAGCATTACACGTTGCAATAAAAGTAAGAGCCTGAGATATCACCTCGTCTCCAGGTTTGACTCCGGCAAGTTCAATTGCCACATGAAGAGCGGCAGTCCCGTTAACAGTCGCTACTGCATACTTAGACCCTGTGAATTCGGCTACTTTTCCTTCGAACTCAGTTACCTTTGCACCGACTGAAGAGACGAAATTCGAATCGATACAATCAATTAAATATTGCCGTTCATTACCTTCAAACACAGGCCGATGAAGAGGGATAAATTCATCTCCAAAAATCAGCTTTGATTGCTTCACAAAAGACAGAAGAAAATCCGTGTTCATAGGACGTTTATTCCTTAAATTCAATAGATACTAACATGACAAGATTATTACCTTTGACCCATATCGATAACTTCGTTAAACACATTTGCAAAGCAATCAACGCCGACCTTAACTGAGAGATATTCATTATAGAACTTTTCGGAATTTTCCCCTAGCCTTCGCATATCAGTTGGGGATAGTAACATTAAACCTTTTACTGCCTCAGCTAAAGCGGCTGATTTTTCAGGCTCAAAACAAACACCGCAGTCAGCCCTTAAAACAAGATTCGAAGCGTCACCGCTGACCCCCATAATAATTGGCTTGCCTACAGCCATGTACGCTTGAGTCTTTCCAGGGATGGTGATTTCAAAAAGGGGATCGGAATTTAAATGAATTAGCAGCGCATCAGCGGAGCCCAAAAAACTTCCAACTTTTTCCATACCAACTGCAGGAAGAAAGTGGACATTATCCAGGTTCAACTCTTTTGCCCGTCTTTTCAAATCATCAAGCTGAAGCCCTCGCCCTAAAACTAAAAACTGAATTTTCGGAACATCATCTTTAAGTAAAAGCGCAGCATCAAGAATTACATTTAGCCCTTGCGCTTGACCAATATTTCCGGCAAATAAAACCTTAAAGCCGTCAATACTATCAAATTCTTTAGGCGTCTCAATAGTCGTATTTCTGAGGGCTTTCTCATCTGCCCAATTATAGATAATCTCAATCTTGGTGTCGGGAACACCTCTATCAATCAATAAACTTTTAAACCCTGGTGATAACACTACAATTTTTGTGACAGACGAATAAATTAAATTGCAGACCTTAGATACAAATCCTAGCAAGCGTGAATTACTTATCATGCCGGTAGCCTTTAATGTATCTGGCCACATGTCTTGGATATCTAAAACAACGGGTACTCGTCGAAATAGCTTTATAATTAATGCTGAAATACTGACTGTCAATGGTGGGTGGTAAGCATAAATAACATCAGCTCGTTTCGAGAAGAAAAGACCATATATCAATGATGAAAAAGCAAAACTTAAATAATTAAAAACTCTACCTAGGTTACTTTTGTTGTGGCTAGGGAAGAGTGGGACCCTAGTAACTAACACACCATCTATCGTTTCTTTTTGGATTAATTTTATTCGGTAGCCTTCATATAAAACCCCTCCAGGATAATTTGGGAACCCAGTAATTACCTCAACCTCGAAACCACGGGCAACCAATTCTTTGGCAAACAAGATGCCCTTGAAGGTTGGCTCTGGATCAAACCACTGGGTGATCAGTAGAATTCTTTTGGACAATTTATGGTTCGCCTTCTAACAATGACCCGAGTTGATTACCGAAAATATCTCATTAGAATGTTGAAACATTGAAATCCTTGCACCTGTAATTTTCGGCAACACTTTAAGACCGAGTAGGCTACTATTTTTTCCAGACGATACGATTAACATAATCGACATAACTATGGATAATTCTTACCACCTTTTCAGATACATTTGGCATACTGTAGTCATGCACCTGATTTAGTAGCCTAGCTTCACCAAATGATTGATTTTCCAGTATTTTTAGTCCCTGTAAAACACGCTCAGACTCTAAACCAACCATCATGACAGCAGCTTCCTCCATTCCCTCAGGTCGCTCGTGTGTCTCTCGAATATTCAAAGCCGGAAAATTCATTATTGAAGACTCCTCATTAATAGTTCCGCTGTCTGAAAGCGTCGCTTTAGCCATCAACTGCAGCTTATTGTAATCAGTAAACCCAAGGGGCTTTAGCAGCCTAATATTATCGTTAAACGTAGAGCCAAAAGCGTCAATTCTTTTTTGGGTCCGCGGATGAGTAGAAACAATGATAGGTAAATCATAAATCTCAGCAATACTATTCAGCGTGTCCACAAGGTTACCGAAATTCACATCAGAGTCGACATTTTCCTCACGATGGGCACTCACTAGAAAATACTGTCCCGCCTCTAAATTAAGACTCGATAAAATGGTAGAAGAAGCGATTTTCTCACGATAATGACTAAGTACTTCAAACATTGGGCTGCCCGTCTTTATAACCATGTCCGACGATAAGCCCTCACGCAGTAAATACTCTCTTGCGATTGCGCTGTAAGTTAAGTTTATATCTGCAGTGTGATCAACGATCTTTCGGTTTATCTCTTCAGGAACTCGCATATCAAAACAGCGATTGCCCGCTTCCATATGAAAAATTGGAATTTTACGCCGTTTAGCCGGTATTACTGACATGCAACTATTTGTATCCCCTAGTACTAGCAGAGCGTCGGGGATCTCTTCGGCAAGCAATTTATCTACGGCGATTATGACGTTACCGATAGTCTCAGCCCCACTTGAACCTGCTGCATTTAAAAACCGGTCCGGCTTGCGGAGCTCAAGGTCATCAAAGAAGATTTGGTTCAACTCATAATCATAGTTTTGTCCTGTGTGGACAATAATGTGTTCGCAGTATGCATCAAGTGCGGCCATAACTCGTGAAAGCCTAATAATCTCGGGCCTAGTGCCAACTATGGTGAATACTTTAAGTTTTTTCATTTTCTAGTTTACTCATAATTGTATCAGGTTTCGCAGGATCAAAAACTTCATTAGCCCAGAGCATTACCAACAGTTCATCATCGCCAATATTAGTTATATCGTGAGACCACCCCGGAACGGATTCAACAACAGTTGGTATTGCTCCGAAAGTTTCTATCTTAAAATACTCATCAGTAACAATTTCCCTAAAACAAAATCGCGCTGTACCCTTGATTACTAAAAATTTCTCTGTCTTGGTATGATGATAGTGGCCACCGCGAGTAACACCCGGATGCGCACTAAAAAAAGAAAATTGGCCAGACTCCTTGGTTTTCAGCATTTCAACAAACATTCCCCTTTTATCTTCATGACACTGAAGCGAGTATGTAAACATTGTCGTCGGCAGATGGCTAATATATGTTGAGTATAAAGCTCGAGTAAAGCCAGTTCCTACTCCCTCCAAGACTAAGTTTTCCCGGCTTTCCTTGAATTCTTTTAACTTGTTTGCAATGTCTCCTACAGCAACCTGATATTCCGGAGCTACGGATTTTCGAGTAATCCCTATTGGCAAACTCTCCTCCAAACACATTAATAAAGAAGAGACAACGTCATCAATATAAACCAACTTTAATAGAGAATTTTTATTATCAATCCGTAAAGGAAGGTCATTCACAATGTTGTGACAAAACGTAGCCACGACAGAATTATAATTGGGCTTACACCATTTCCCAAATACTCCAGGCAGTCGATAGATTATGGCTGGGTTATTTGTATTGGCGGTAAGTGATTCGACATGGCCTTCCGCAGCTAACTTACTCTTGCCATAAGGCCCATCAGCACCAGCGTGTATCGATGAAGTCATTATAATTGGAACTGGCTTTTCCAGAGTAGACATAATCGAACATATCTTACATGTTAACCCCGAATTACCCTCCTCAAAAGCAGCATTATCTCTAGGCCGATTCTCCCCAGCAAGATGAAAAATAGCATCAGAACCAACTATTTTTTTTGCTAGCTCTCGCTGACTATCACCCCTAACATAAGTACTCACAGCGAAATCAGAAAATTCCTTTAGTCTCACTAACAAGTTTTTCCCTATAAAGCCGTCTGCCCCCGTAACCAAAATATTCATAAATTAGCGTTACTCCACAATATTTTTAATAAAGGGTACTTTGAGTAGCAAATGTTTCATTGCCAGAACATCCAATCTGTTCGTGTTATGTGAATTATAATCTTGAGCCTCAGAGATTTTAATTTCTCCCGAATCAATAAACTTTCCATAATTCAAATCCCTCAGGTCTGGTGACACACGGAAATATCGACCTAAATCATCTGCGGCAACCATTTCTTCGCGGCTTAGTAATGCTTCAAAAAGCTTCTCTCCGTGTCTCGTACCGATAATATCTATGGTGTGATTTGGCTTTTTCATCAATTCAGACAACGCCTCAGCAAGAACTTTTGTGGTAGCTGCTGGAGCTTTTTGAACAAAAATATCCCCGGGTGCACCATTCTTAAATGCATAAAGGACTAAATCTACTGCATCATCAAGCGTCATCATAAAGCGAGTCATTTCGGGATCTGTGATAGAAATCGGATTATTTTCTCTAATCTGATCAATGAATAGCGGGATCACAGACCCTCGTGAAGCCATCACATTACCGTATCTAGTTACATTAATAATAGTATCAGTACAACTACGCGACTTCGCAACAGCTACCTTCTCCATCATTGCCTTACTAATACCCATTGCATTGATTGGATACACAGCCTTGTCTGTACTCAGCACTATCACCCTACTAACTTTAGATTGGACTGCTGCCTCCAAAACATTCTCAGTTCCCATTACATTGGTCTTTACCGCTTCTAAAGGATGAAATTCACATGAGGGCACTTGCTTTAATGCAGCCGCATGAAAAATGTAGTTAACTCCACGAACGGCACTTAGGACAGATTGATAGTCCCTTACATCGCCGATATAAAATCTCAACTTAGAATTGTTATACCGCTTCCTCATATCATCTTGCTTTTTTTCATCGCGGCTAAAAATTCTTATTTCCTTAAGATCTGAGTCAAGAAATCGCTCAAGTACTGCATTTCCAAACGAACCAGTACCTCCCGTTATCAACAACACTTTTCTCGAAAACATATCTTATATACCTATATAAAAATTCAATAAAACAATAAAACAATAAAACAATAAACAGCTTCCCTGTCATAAACATAAAAGTAAGCTTGTCTTTTCTTAACACTTATATACTCAGAATTAATATTTAATTACTTAGGCTAACACCTCAGTAAGAACTAAAACTATTAATAAGGCGCTACCGGAACTTCACTGCGCATTAAACTCGTCGAGAGATTTCCTATCATCGCATAACTGACTAAAACAACAATTAAATCATGTAAACCCTTAGATACTTTAAGTATAGAGGGCACAGTGTACCCAAGAAAATGAGGCTTAAGCAGATCATCAATCCTTAAAAAAAATTATTTTTGGCCAACCTGAGAAACAGGAATCAAATTGGAATCAGTGGAGCCCCGATTACTTGGTAAGACGTTACCACAAGGGGTAGTTTGTATCATCGTTATCCTTCTTTTTTTTCTTGGGTTTGAATAAATTTTGCATGAAAGAAAGAAACTTTTTTAAAACTCGCACTAGACGGCCTCCGCTCTATTTAAAAACTTAGATAATATTTTAGTAACTAACCTGTTACCTTTGTCCGTTAAGTGAACCCTGTCCACGAAAAGCCAATCGTTACAACCTTTAAAATAGGGGTTAGTGTCCACAAACTCAACATCCATTTCACCCAACATCTTTTGAAGTCCGTCAGAGTAAGCAGTATAAGCATCTATTGAGTTAACTTGTTCCAAGATGCTATCGTCACCTTCTTTAATCGGTTCAAATAATTCGTTTTCTTCATATGTTAATTTTTTTTCACACCAACCCGCCATAGGCTGCAAGACATAAGTCAATCGGAAACCCATCGACTTAGACAAATTCTTCCAGATATAAAGATCCTTGCGGCTATTCATTAAAGCTTTTTCTATAGAAATATGTTTTGGTTCATCTTTATCCCTACCATTGGGCATCCTCCGAAAAAAATTTGTAAATATCCCAGTTTTTTTAACGGTCCTGTAATCTATTAAGTCTCCAAAAACCGGGGCCAACATAGTTTTCAATAACCGTCGTTTAGGAGAAAGTGCTTGGTAATCCATAGCCTCTTTTAAATCGTTAGACTGAAAAAAAGGTGCATTTAGCTCATCGCTAAATGAGCTTAAAAATAGATTGTTTACTCCTGTGAATAAGATAACATTTTCAATATTCTCGAGCTGATTCGCTATTTCACAAAACAAAATTAGCTCTTGTGTAGAATTAAATGCCCTTCCACCGAGATTTAAAACGCAGTTACCTAAATCAGCACTTAGTTGAGATGCTATGGTTTCAGCATCCGATGTACAGCCAATCCCAAAAGCAGTCGAGCCTCCACAAAGGACAGTCGAATTAATGTAATCGGATGCTTGGCTAACTCGACAAATATCCCCCCTAAAAATAGTAGGCCGCAAACCAAGCTCATCAGTATTCACCTCAGGGCTAGAATAATTTGGCCTGGATGAAAACATCGTATAAGGCCTCCATGCCAGAGTAAGCCTGTCATACGCCTGCATTTGAGGCGCTATTTGATATCGTTTTTGCATTCTATTTGATCTTTATATTTAATCAAGCTCATATCGCTCCTCATAATTTTCCACCAAACTCTCATCTTGCTCTTCTTTAAACAGCAGAAAATTCCCAACTACTAACACATCCATTCCTGTGCCCATGAAGCATCTAAACGCATCTAGGGGGGTACAAACAATGGGCTCACCTCGAACGTTGAACGAAGTGTTTACAACTAACGGAACTCCAGTTTTTTCATAAAATCTAGCTATCACAGCATGATACTTGGGGTTTGTTTTTTTGTGGACAGTTTGAATACGAGCAGAGTAGTCCACGTGAGTAATTGCTGGAACGGAGGACCTTGGCACATTTAATTTATCGATACCAAACAGATTTTTCTCATCTTCACTCATCTTAAGACATTTGTCGTCCAGTACATTTGCAACCAACAACATATATGGACTCTCAGTCTGATGATCGAACCATTCACCAACATGCTCTCCAAGAATACTAGGTGCAAATGGACGAAAGCTCTCTCGATACTTAACTTTCAAGTTGAGTTGCTTTTGCATAGCTGGTGAGCGTGGATCAGCTATGATACTGCGCCCACCCAGTGCACGGGGTCCAAACTCCATGCGCCCCTGCATCCAACCCACAGCCTTCTCGTTAGCAAGCGCAGCTGCCGCTTCTTCAATCATTTCTTCCTCAGAGTATTTTTTGTAGCGGGCGCCACATTCATCCAGAACTTTTTGTATTTGTTGATCTGAAAACTCTGGCCCCAAGTAACTGCCACACATCGAATCGCATCCTGCTGATACCTTTCTATCCTTAGAAAAATATATATGCCATGCCGATAAGGCAGCACCTAGTGCCCCGCCAGCATCCCCAGCCGCAGGTTGAATCCATATATTGTCGAAGATTTTTTCTCTTAGCAGTATCCCATTAGCAACACAATTAAGAGCTACGCCACCGGCCAAGCAAAGATTTCGATGTCCAGTTTCTGAGGCTATACCTTTGGCAAGAAGCAACACAACATCTTCCGTAACTTTTTGAACTGAGGCAGCAAGATTCATTTCACGCTGGGTCAACTCAGCCTCTGACTCACGAGGCGGCCCACCAAATAACTTATGGAATTTTTCAGTAGTCATTGTCTGACCCGTGGCATAGTCAAAATAACTCATATCAAGCTGAAAACTTCCATCAGCAGCTATCTTGATTAGCTTCTCTTTTATAAGGTCAGCGTAAACTGGCTCACCATAAGGAGCAAGGCCCATAACTTTGTACTCACCTGAATTAACCTTAAAGCCAGCGTAAAAAGTAAAAGCCGAATATAGGAGCCCCAACGAGTGAGGGAAATGTATTTCCTTCGAAATCTTCAAATCCTTCCCATTCCCTAAAGCTAGTGATGTCGTAGTCCACTCACCAACTCCATCAAGCGTCAGTACCGCCGCACTTTCGAATGGTGATGGATAAAATGCACTAGCCGCATGAGACAAATGATGCTCTGAAAACAGCAGACGTTTTCGCCAATTGACTTTCTCGCTTAATACCTCAGAAAGTTCTTCACTGATTTGAGTTTTTTGGAATAGTTTATCTTTGAACCAAGACGTCATAGCCTTGATAAACGTAGAGACTCCACTTGGAGCGAACGCCAAATATGTTTTAATTAGCCTCTCAAATTTCGTGAATGGCTTCTCGTAAAACACTACGTGAGTTATGTCCTCCGGCAAAATTCCCGCCTCCTCAACGCAGTATTTTATGGCATTACGAGGAAAACTCGCGTCATGCTTGATTCTAGTAAATCTCTCTTCTTGTGCGGCCGCAATTATCACACCATCGCTTAACAAACACGCTGCGCTGTCATGATAGAACGCAGATATACCTAAAATAATCACTCAATGACTCTCCTTAAAAACTTGTAGTTAAAATAGCAAATTGCTTTCATAGCTAGATTTATCATATCGATTGATTTTCAAACACTTCTTTATCGCTCTTATTTGAATCTCTAATCCTCCAATAGGACTTTCTTACCCTCACTTTTAAACGAAGCCCGTCATATCCAAAAATCCGGATAATTAAGCCGATCGGTGTCAGAACCACAAAAAAAACAGTGCCAAAGAAACATGCATTTATAAATTTCACTAATAACCCTCCAAAAAACTGGTTCTCTCTACTAGCCCATCTAATAAAGTTCTATTCTACGATACATTGACGTGTCTACGCTCTTTATCTAACCTGAGTTCTGAATAAACATACATCACTCTTTTTATTTTCATTTATGCGTAAACTCTGGCACTAACTTTTGAAGAAGTGTAATTACAGATAACGCATCAGCATTTTTATCAATCGACTTAAGTTCGGCAAGACACTTCCTTATCCCAAGATCTGTTTTTCGAGAATTCGCAATTCTTATTTTCGAATGACTACTAGTAATGGTCTTTTCTTTATCACACAAAAGCTCTTCAAATAACTTCTCCCCAGGTCGTAGCCCGGTATAGATAATCTTTATATCGACACCTGGCTCAAGCCCACTTAAACGGATCATGTCAGAGGCTAAATCTACTATTTTTACTGGATCGCCCATGTCCAACACAAATAATTCGCCTCCACGACCTATCGTACTTGCTTGCATTACCAATTGGGAAGCCTCTGGAATAGACATAAAGTAGCGGACAACGTTTCTGTCGGTTACAGTTAGAGGTCCTCCAGCTAGAATTTGTCTTTTAAATAATGGAATTACACTACCACTGCTTCCCAGGACATTACCAAAACGTACAACCATAAATTTCGTGTCCGGGTAGTCCTCTGAACAGACCTGACAGGATATTTCAGCTGCCCTCTTGGTTGCACCCATTACATTAGTTGGGTTTACCGCCTTATCAGTAGACACTAAGACAAAACGGGGAATCTTTAATTCCCCAGAAATTAAAGCTGCATTGGACGATCCAATAACATTAGCCATCACTGCCTGAACAGGATTCTGTTCCATAAGAGGAACATGCTTATAGGCCGCTGCATGGAAAAAAATGTCGGGCTTAAAGTCGAAAACCACTTTCTCTAAAACTTGATAATCTCTAACGTCGCCAACTTTAGCTATAACATTAAGATGTGGAAACTGTTCTTTTAAATTCATTTCTAACTCATATAAAAACAGTTCTGTTTGCTCAAAAAGAATCAGGGTTTTGGGAGAAAAATGGGCGATTTGCCTGCATAATTCACTACCGATTGACCCTCCCGCTCCAGTAATAATAATAGTTTTAGAATGAAAATTCTCCTTTAAGAATTTTCTATCCAAATCTACCGAGTCTCGGCCTAGAAGCTCCTGTGGTTCTATTTCTTTAATCTGAAATGGGTTAACTTTGCCATTCAACATATCTCGCAGAGTAGGCAGAGTTTTCACCTCGACCCCAGCGTCTAATATAGTTCGGAATATAACTCGAAGCTCGCCGTCCTTAGCAGACGGAATTGCCACTAAGGCTTTATTGACACCAAATCTTTCTTTAACTCTTCTAATATCCTTAACTGTGCCAAGGACTGGAGATCCATGAATGTTTCGATTTTGAGCCAAGAGTGAATCATCAAGAAAACCGATCGGATTCAGTTTTAGCACTGAAGAACTTTTTAACTGCAAGAAAAGCTGAGCACCTGCCTCTCCAGCCCCTATAATCAAACAAGATTCGCCCTTTGATTGTGCTCTAAACAGCGATCTCCAATTAGAGCTAACAACTCTCGAAACTATAATAATGCAAGAAGAAAGAACGAATAACAGACTATAAAAATAGATTCCGAAAGCAAACTGCATCACTATTGAAACCACAACCACAGCCAACATAGTCGAGACAACGATACCCTGAACGTCACGATAACCAAAAAGATCCCAAATAATTTGGTAGTTCTGAAAGGTGAAAGATAATATTAAATGTAGAGATGCAAACGCAAAAGCAAGATCCATTCTATCCAAATCCGAAGACTCACCAACTGCGGCCAAACAAAATTGGAACATTAAAACGCAACACCAGAAGTCAAGAGTAACTATTAATGTTTTTTTGGATCGTTGTTTCATTTTATCAATAAAAGCCAAGATATTTTGTTGCATCGAGTATGCTCACTTTAATATAAGTATTTCGCTAAGACCTATAGTTACCGTATTTTGAGTATGTTGGACATTGTTTTTTGAGAAAAGCCTCGTAACGCTAATTGTACAAACAAAATTTTTCAAGATCTTCTTGAATACTTCCGTTAATCCACCCGGAAATAGTTGAACAATAATTATTTTAATTACAGTTACAGCTACATTATAGATTTATATAGAGCATTATATTTCACAATCAAACGACTCCATTCGAAATTAGACTCAACAAATATTTTGAAGTTTTTCCCTCGAATTAACCTGTCAGTTGCATTCAATGACAAAGCTAAACCCCTACAAATACTGTCACTAGTAGCTTCACACACCCAACCATACTCTTTTTCTTCAAGATAGTTTAAGCCACACATGTTTGTTACAAGGGCTGGAGTATTAAAAACGGCAGCCTCAAGAACTACAATAGACATAGCTTCTGAGCGAGAGGGAATCATAAGGAGATCTGCACTAAGGTATGCTTGCTGCTTCTCCTCTCCCGACAAAAAGTCAGTAAAGTGAACTATCTCCTCTAACCCAGCATCGGAAACTTTTGCTTGAAGGCTTGGCAGGAGTCCACCATCAGATCCCGCGACGACTAAATGATAATCAGAACCACTTTCCCGCTGCCATTTACAAAAAGCATCAATCAAAAGATCAGTACCTTTTATTGGATTAAGCCTACCCATAAATAAAATATATGGATTGCTTTTAAGCTGGGTTTTTCGCCTGAATTCATCTTCCATATTGGGTTTGCGTGAATCTATAACAATGCCATTCGGAATAACCACCACATCATCTTCAGAGACGCCATAAGCAGTAAAATGTGCTACTTCATCATGGGTTACTGCCAAACATATCGATGCATTTTTGATGATTTTTATACCGATAAACCAATTAAAAATTGTTTTCAAGAGCCCAGACCGTCCAAATTTCTTGAGTGCACCAGCAGGACAAACAACATATGGTTTTCGGTACCAAACAATACACAAATAAACCAGCACATTCAGTATCGTCCAATGACTTATTAAATGAACAATATCCGAAGCCTTAACTAATCGGCCTATCGTTAAGAGCAGTGGTAAGGGAATGTGGAATCGATCTGAAATATAAGGTAAAGCTACAATTTTAATCCCGTCCAAATATTCAGTCAACTCGTCGGTTATGCCACTATCAATTGTAAGAACTGAACATTCAATACCTGCTTTATGTTGAAAATGGGACATCTGTATAGTTCTTTCAGCAATACCTCCACCCAACAAGGGATTAAGCATTGCCGTTACATTCAAAACCTTCACTATGTATAACTCTCTTTTAATAAGGTGAGTATGTTATTAGCCGCACCGAAAATTGTTATTTTAAATTAACCACTGTTAATCAGGATAGCTTCAACCTCGCATGAAATGCTAGTAGTGCTGACGAAATCACCAGATAGTTTGGGTTCATCCAAGACCCATAAATTGCTTGCTGACCAACCACCACAGCTAGTGCCGCGAAAATGTAAGTTGAGCCCTTATTGGCATAAGCTACTTTAAACCCTGCTATTACCATAACAAATTCTCTAATAAGGATTAAAGACAACCCTATAATTCCACCAGCATAAAGCCAATAAACAGGCGCCTGAGCAGACATTAACTGATCATCCTGACTGGGGACATACAATCCTCTGCCAAGCGGGTTTAAACTCACATATTCAAAAACATCCCATAAAATAATATCTCTTCCACCATAGACCATGGAATCTCCTAGCTCTCTCACCCCTACTAGAGCTAGCAAAAAAACATTTTCAATTTCATTTTCAATTACATAAACACGACCAAATATCACAGTAGAAAATAAAAACATCGCCAACATCAATGCTACAACTTTATTACTAAATACAGCCTTAGATAGCTGTTTTTTCTCTCTGCATAGCAACAAAACACAAAGGCCTAAACCTAGGCCAAAGTAACCTGCATTACTAAGAGCCAAAAAACCTGCCAAAAAACACAAATAAGAAACCTTATTCCAAATCTTATATCCTTGACTCTTAAGGTATAACGCTAGGAAACCAGCAGCGAACGCTGAACCAGCAGCATTACTGGGCTCATTCCAAAAGCCAGTTAATCTTATTATTCTTATCGGCAGTCCCGGGAAAGTCATAGCGCTACTAACGTTTGAATAGAGGCCTCCTAATCCAGCTGTGTTTACCCCTAGAACGTCAATAATCGAACGGTCGCTAGAGGTAATATAAATCATAAAATATTGAACCAAGGCAAAGAGCACATATGCTATAAAGAACTTTGCAAATAAATCGAAAATTTCTGGTTTTTTATAAAATAAATTTAGCGTACTATAAAAAAAGAGCACCCTGGGCAACAATTTAACCCATTCAAAAGCATCGCCATACAATGCGGTTACGGCACCCACCCAACTAATAAAACATACGAAGATCAGACTATAAAGTGACGTAAAACCCTTTAATAATAGATTCTTACTTAAACCACTAAGCCACATTAAAAAACAGGGCAATAAGAACTTTAATGACATGGTTAAAGCAAGTAAGAATGCACCGCCTTGATATGCATTGAAAAAAAATACGTTTTCGTACATGAGCCAATAAAAGAAAATTAATCCGACAGCGATCTTATCGTTTTGGCTTAGCTCTCTTTTAACTTTGACAGAATACTCCACTCTATTACTATTTCATCCCTGTAAAAGGAAAAATCAATTTGAAGTAGTCCCCTATAAGACCATAAGGTTCAGCATTTAGGCCTCTTTTAAAGGATGCGATTCCTCTCGGAGTCTCGTCACTCAATCCTCCAATATCAAACCAATTACATCCTGAAGCCTTTGCATAAACCAGAGACTCCCATAACAATACTGAATTAGCTTGCATATCACGACCCTTATCATTGGTTGTTCCTATGAGATAAGTAGAGGTATCACCTGAATTTACCGTAACTACGACCCCTATAGGGTGGTCTTTCTCTCCACCTTCTTCAAAGGCAAAAAACAAGTTAAAGCCCCAAAGTTTACCATTTTGCTCGCTAAGACTCTCTAAAACTCCAGTGGACAAACCCTCGAAACCTTTGGCACTCTGAAGATGGGTATAACTATCCATTAAAAACCCCATTGACTCAGCATTACAGTCCATACGCGAGACCTTAACACCAAGTTTAATCCCTTTTCGCATTCCATTACGCCACTTTCCTTTAAGAGACATTAGCAATTGTTCTTCTTCTCTTTTTAAAGAAATACGTCCTGAAGTCCATCTAGGCGATTTTGACTTGATAAACCCTAACGTTTCCAAGCCCTTTGCTACCAATGGAACATCTGGAAGTTCTAATGCTGCGGAAAGGAGCCACCATCTTTGACGTCTAGCTTCTCTAATTAAGACTTTTAAAGCAGCAAAACGCACACCAACGTCATCCTCTAGTTCATTATTCAAAAGTAACGGGCCTCGATTTACTCTCGCAATACCCCCTATAAATGGAAGACATTTAGTTAATACTTGAACTAATGCAATCGCCTTATTTTTGTCGTCACTAATTAAGAATCTCAACGGCCTCCAGCCTTCATGGATTTCTTTAGCTTTTCCATACTGCCAAGACTGTAGCATGTTAGTTTTATGGGAGTTTTCTAAAAATAGCCCCCATTGATCCTCAGAGACGAGATTGATTTTCCAAGACTTTGTCAATTCTGTGATTGCCTTAGGACCAAGTTTTACAATGTCTTTTTCCACCAGCGATTGATGGACCGGTAGATATAGGCGGTCGCCATGTGCCTCTAACGAAGCTTTATAGAGTGCTTTATTATTGGCCACTTCCTCGGGTAGATCTGGCCATGACGTTACTGGGAAAGCAGCATTGTTACCAAGGTAATTAAATGTATCAGTCACTAGAATTTCGTTATTCCCCCGAAATCCCACTAGGTAAGGAGAGTCCTCTGAGGAGCCCGATCTTGTGAGAGCTCCAGCTGAGGACCATGAAATTGTTTCAACCCACTTCGCTGCCAACTGACTCCGATATACCGCGATTTCATCCAACTTAGGGATTAAAACAGCCAATATCCTTTTCGACAAAGGGCTCATGCTCTTTGGACTAAAGGGTTTTATTGGAGCAGGCTTAGGATAAAAGTGAGCCTTTTTGCGTGGAGCCCTAACTCCTAACCTCTGAGATAATCTTTTTACTAACCATTTCAATGTTTGAAAATTTGAAGGATCTGATGTGTCATAATGACACTTAAACAATTTTTCGAAAATAATTTTGTTCTGCTCGTTAGCACCAAGTGTGGACGGCCCATTTTCTCTCACGACCAAAAGTGCACCATCAGGAATAGGAAGATGTTTGTGAGGACTATATAAAATAAAATCACTTAACTCGCCAACCCCAGCAACAGGCCGTAACATATGAACCGCATCTTCAACCAGCCAAGCTCTGTGTTTTTTCGTAAAAGAAGCACTTAACTCAACTGAAGATTTCCCACCAAAGTAGTGAGCATGAACAAAAATATCAACAGAGTTTTTCTCCGAAAGAAGCTCACAAACATGCCAGTCAGGTTCAAATTGAGTAGTTAATGGATAAAAAACTATTTGTGCCCTAAGTTCTCGCAGCGGGTCAAGTGCAGTGTCGCAAAAGAAGTCAGGGATCCAAACACATACTGGAGCACCACCAACCGCCTCATGCCTGCACCTAGCAATTAAAGCTATAGAGTGACTAGACCTAGACAACCAGAAAGTATTACAACTATCTTTAGCCCAAGGCTCGGAGAGTTCGGTGTCCGTGAGTTTTTTCCTCATCACTTTCAATAAATCTCTAAATCTGGGCAATGGCGCTTGTGTAATAGATCGCAAGAATTCACTCCTTAGAGTAATTATGTGTACATATTGTTATTAAAAATCATCGGCAGTTAGAAACACAAAGATTTGTCTAAATCAAAACTCAGGCGACCGTAAGTGAGCACGCGGAGTTTAGTTCAATAAATATACTGATAGCTAAACATTTTTAGCCACTCATAAAATAGAAATGGTAATGGCTCTTAAGTCCTAGATGACCAAGTATCATATACTTTCAAATCGGCGCTATACAGCCAGTCCCCAGCCCCCTCCAAAAATGCGCCTACAAGAAAGCATGATTCGGTTGGACTTACAGCATCTCTTCGAATTGCCCATGGAGCAACATTGTTGTTGTAGCCTCGAATTCCCGTGTATATAAAATTAAATCGCTGACGTGCAATTTTTAATCCGTCCGCACTAAAACTTTTTAAATCCCCAAACGTGTATGCAAAGTGCTCAACCTTTAGGCTCAACTTTTCTTCTATCTCATCTGCACTAGCTATAATTTGATTCTGAAGGTTATCATATTCAACATTACATAGACGAGAATGGTCAGCAGTATGCGCTCCAATACTGTGCCCACGCTCAACCAAAAAGGCGAGATCTTCCCAGGACATATTTCTCTGATCCTCTGAAACCATATTTGGGTTCAATCCAGGAACTATGTGATCTCCAACAAATTTACGCCAATCTTGCGTAGAGGATAGATTTATGAAGTCGGTTACCACAAAAAATAAAGCGCTAATTCCCAGATTCTCTAAAACCGTCTCTGCAACACGACGATTAGAAATAAAGCCATCATCGAATGTTAACAACAAGCTATCCTCAAGGATTTTTTCTTGACCTGCCATCATCCTAGAGAATGCTTCTGGAGTAACGAATTTCCATGACTTGCTCAACCAACTAAGCTGATTAGAAAACTCATTTTCCAAATGGACTGGAATATCATGGTAAATAATTACCCTAAGACGACCTTTAGGCCGAAGACCCAAAGCCGTTAAAATTTTATTAGTCCACTTTATTAATGGATAAGATGATGCCAGTATTTTTTTCTTGTACGACATTAAGTTTTTTCCATTCTACAAAATTACGTTTAAATTTAGTTATATTAGCTGTAAGTCTTTCACAATAATTCTAATCGTCAGATTCACTTTCTGAATTGACTTAAAAAATGATATAACGAATAAAGAGTAACCGTACACAAACGTTTCCAATATTCATATTCAGAAACCAGCTTTCTGTGTTTGATTATCACACGACTTAAATTGACATAGCGTCGCCACGAAGAACCGGATGAAATATTCCCGGATCTGAAAACATATACTCCCAATTCTTCAGTGACAAAGAGTAGTTTTATTTTAGGAGATATTTTCAACCAAAGCTCATAATCCTGCCCACTTGGGAAAGAGCTATCAAACCCCCCACTCTCGACAAGTAACGTCTTTTTACATACCACTGCTGAAGTTGAAAACCGGTTTTTCCTGAACAACTGATTAGTCAGAGGCCTATCTGTTCGATAGCCTTCCGAGTAGTCTACTATGGAATCATGTCCCCCAATACTGCGGTGAATCTCATTATGCACAAGGAAGTTACTGTCAGGCTCACGCTTTTGATACTCGGCAATTACTTCTAACTTTTCTGGCGCCCATAAATCGTCAGAATCCAAAAATGCAACCCAAGAACCTAATGCCGCGTCAATGCCAGAGTTTCTAGCTGCACTGGGACCCCGATGGCTCTCACTAAGCAGCATGATATTCAGATCAGGATGAGCCTCAATAAATGACTCAACTACATCCGTAGTATTATCGTCCGAACCATCATCAATAACTATTACTTCAAATGGAGGTGTTGTTTGACTTGCTACGGACGCTAGAGTCAATTTAATCGATTCCTCCCCATTAAAAACAGGGATTATGACTGTCACTTCTTTATTTGGATCCATACGAAATCTCATTTAAACTGGTTTAGGGGTCTTCATTAGACTCCATAGAATCAATAGACAAATAGATAAAAACGCCTCGTTAGAAAAACATTCTTTTTTAGTAATATTAAGCGACTAAAACGGGCTCACGACTTAATCTGTATTCAATAATTTCAAATGTAAGAAAGACCTGGAAATATATACTTTCTAATATCGCTTATAATTTCTTGACATGATATGAATGCTGCCTTGCAAACCATTTTAATAATCCAAATTTATTAGTAAGGCGGCTATCAATTTTCCCCAAAAAACTCATTTCTCGACCTGGATAGTTAAACTTTAACGCAGGGCAGAATAAAAACTCGGACCAATATTCTGTTACAACGCAATTAAAAGCTTTTTCAATAATAGATTTTTGCTCATTAGACGCTCTCGCCAACCAAAAAGTTTTTGCTATCAACCCCGAAACCACATAAGGACTTTTGGTAAAACTTTTAACAAATTTTACTTGAGGCTGAATGTTCAAAGAATAATTGGCAAAGCTACCCCCAATCTTTAAAACCCTAGCAGCCTCGCTTACGGCCAAATTAAAATCAGGTATGTGTTGAAAACATTGGACAGTCCAAACTCCATCAAAGACTTTAGAGTTAAAATTTAGTGATGTAGCATCTCCGTTTACCAAGAAAATATTTTTATTAATAGTATTTCCTAAAATATTCTGAGCATGGGTCAGGTTGTGGCGAACAAAATCCACAATCACAACGCATATATCTGGCCTCGTCTCTCCAATTGATCTCCAGTGCCATCCCCAGCAGCCTCTAAGTCCAACACTACACCATTCATCGGAATTTTATCAATGAACTTTTTGACTTCAAAATCCATTACTGGTACCGAATGATTCAAAGGAACAGCTTCTAAATAATTATCGTAATTTTTATCAGCCCTTTGAGTCCGGTTCATAAACTCCACTGCCTGGTCTTCGCTAGGTTTCAAAACACCATAAATCCCATCATTCGCTAACGTCAGTAAACTCAAAACTTCATCTATTTTTGCTGGGACCATAATATACGCTCAATTAACGCTTTCGCTTTTAACATGTAATCGAGACCACATACTCAAAAAAAAGATTGAGAAAATACTCTCGCCATTTAGATAATTAACTCTTGAATTATTCAACAGTTTAGTCAGTTCTTTCTCTGAAAAAAGTAAACCTATTAATGGGGCTGGCTCGTTCAACAGTTCATTCTTAATTTTCGAGCTCAAATCACCGGCGTGCCAGTCCATTATTGGAGCATTAAATCCTTCTTTTCTCTTGTTCAAAATAGCTTTAGGAAGAAACTTACTCAAAACGTCCTTGAACAACCCTTTGGGCTTGTCATTAAGCATATTAAAATCTGCTGGAAGTGAGTAGGCAAATTCAACCAACCTATGATCCAACAAAGGGACGCGACACTCAACTGAAGCAGCCATTGATGCTTTATCCGTGAGAGCTAAGATATCATTTGGCAGATATGTAACTAAATCATGCTTCATACGAGGGTAAGAGTAATTACTGTGATCTCTCAAAAAATTAACTTCGCCATGTTCAGCATTAATCTGTTTCAACAATATTTTGGATTTTTCAGAATCGCGAAATAACTTTTCTAGTAAAGGGACGTTAGTCCCCGCGACACTTGCTGTCCAGGCATTAGCCCTGCTTATAATTCTCCACCCCCTACTTGGCGCCAGGAATCTAATACTTGAACCCACTATTTTACTAATAGACGGGTAGAGCTTATCCGCTAACCAAGTTGGACTGCCCGCGGCCGCTGGCCAGTGACGACTATATCCCCCAAATATTTCATCGGCACCCGCCCCATTCAATAGGACTTTGACTCCATGCTCGGCAGCGGTTTTAGATAGAATATAGGCAGGGAAAATGGCTGAGTCAGAAATAGGTTCATCTAGCAAAGGCACTAACTCTTCCATCGCTCTCAATAAATAGGCGGCGTCTACTTCAATTTCAACATGCAGGGTTTTATATTTCTCAGCCAGCATTTTAGCCATTGAAGCATCGTCGGAGTCCTTGCCAGCAAAATTGATGGTAAAAGTTCTTATTGGCTCTGATGTAAGCTGTGACGCAAAGGCCAGCAAAGCAGAGCTGTCCACACCGCCACTCAAGAATAAACCTACAGGCACATCGCTTCGCATTTGCAGTTTAACTGCATCACCTATCAAATATTCCAAGCGGTCTTTAGCCTCAGTAATTGAACCTTCCCATTTTGGGACTCCTGGCGACCAATATTTTGAAATCTCCATACTCCCAGAGACATCAACCACCATCATGTGGGCGGGCAACAGCTTGTTTACTCCACTAAAGATCGATTGAGATTTGGATACATAGCCAAGGGACAAATAGTCGAAAACTGCTTCCTGGTTTACAGCACTATCCAACTGAGAATTCAGAGCTCTTAGATCTGAAGCAAACACAAATTTACTAGATGACTTTGCGAAAAATAAAGGTTTTATTCCCAATCTATCACGAGCCAAAAAAAGTTTATCAAGCTTGCTGTCATATAATGCAAATGCAAACATTCCATTAAGATCATCCAAAGCTTTCACACCTTTCTCTTCATAGAGATGAATTAGTACCTCAGCGTCACTTTTAGTCTTAAAAACATGGCCACGCGAAACCAGGTCCGCTCGAAGTTCAACATGGTTATAAATCTCACCGTTGAATATGAGGTACAGGCTCTCATCCTCATTTGTTAATGGCTGATGTCCTCCCTCGACGTCAATTATTGAAAGTCGCCTAAACCCTAGACCAAGAGACTCGGATTCAGAGATATAAAATCCATCGTCATCTGGACCTCTCTCTACCATTCGATTCGTCATGTCTAGAAGTTGTTCCAAACGAACCTGCTCGTTGTTAAAGTTAAAAATTCCCGCTATTCCACACATAATTAATTCCAAGTCACACTAGTTTTTATCACAACTGGCAGATTGCAAACTCCCTTCATTTCTAGAGTATCGCAAACTTCATAAACACCATATTCAGACGCACATATACCACCAATCGGACTTGTTTCTCGAGATAGAACCGATACTTTTAACCGGTCGTCAACTTTAAGTACAGCTTTTGATGGGCTCAACAAAAAGCTATCATCCTCAAGACTAGCCAGCGTAATATCGGGAGCCAAATGAAGACGAAGTGAGATGTCACAAGCCTTCAGCCCATCAATTTGGTCCTCTATTTGAAAGAAATCGGAGCCGAGAGAAAATTTTCGGTGATATTTTAAGTCTTTAAGACCTAGCCTATCAAAACCGTCATGACTAACATAAAATTCTGAAACTGACTCTGTTGTTGAATATTTTATAGCTACGTTGTTAGCTTTATATCGCCTTTGCAACCAGCTTGGATCGTCAACTTCAGGGGGTAAACCATCAATAAATATAGTATTATGTGCTTCCGCAGACTTACCATAAAGGCCCAAGTCACTTTGCCCATAATCCACTCGGCCAGGATCATTGATAACCAATTTTCCATCATAGTACAGAACGAAACTTCCCAAATCTTCATGTTTATGGCCAGCCCTAACCGACCCACTAGACTGCTCTGCATGGATAAAGAGAACTAACCTATTTTTAACTATTCTATGCCAGAAACTTTTGGGATAGCTCAACGTCTCGGATATAATAACTTTATCGACCCCACTAGTTAATCCATAAGTACCTGCCCAACCTAAGGGCCCTTGATATTTTGGTAATACTGGGGGCTTATAATGCTTAGTCGCTATATTGCACCAAGGTAAAGAAATCAACCATGTTGGGGGAACATCAGGAGAGATATCACCGATTAATGGTATCTGCCAATCACCACTTTCTTCGTCTCTAACCAAGAAAAACCAACAGCACTTTACAAGTTTATAAGCATAGGGCCTCAAGAAAGTCAGAACATCATTTAACTCATATTTCTCCGACAACCAAAGAATCTCCAATATCCAGCGAGTAAATAAAAAATGATAGTGGCTGGAAGATTCTTGAAGGAAACCATCATCAGTTACTAAAACAGGAAGTCTTTCGTAAATTATCTCTAACGACAGTTCAACCATATCAGGAATATCGTGAAGAACACCAATAAAGAACAACCCACGAGCATTATTAAGAGCGTGATTACCAGTTATTTCTCCTTCGTAATATTCCAAATTGGTAGCAATTTGTATACCCATTTTCTTAAAGGCAGCTCCCAGCCCATGCTCACCAAGGTGACTACAATTATTGTGGATAAACAAAGAACCATTTACAGCTCGCTCACTGGTTGAGTATGCATCTAGGCCATGATTATCATTATCTAATCTAGATTCCACCCATGAACGCATCAAAATTAGCCCATCTACAGGACTAATTTCACTTTCATCATCAGCCAAGTTCGGCAACAGCCATCGCCAACGATGAAGTGACGCTGTCACCTCTTCATCCGAAAATTCAGTTCCCCACGAACTACTATCTTTATAAGTAAAATGGCCACCACATAGATTAATTTTTAAAAGTTTGCCCTTGAGGTCCGAAGACGCGATCGATGACGTAAGTAGTGAGTTTTTAATCAAATCTTTCTTCGCCGCTTTTATGATTTTAAATCTCAAAGCTCTTACTTTAGGTGGCATTCCTATCACTTTTATAGTGCCTGGAGAGAGTCGCCGTATAATTGCCCAGACAGTTACTCGCAAAAACGCCGAGGCCGCTTCAATAAAGAAGAATATAGATTTCATCCGTCTCAAATAATTTGAAACTTCGTGTTTTCTTAGCTTATTATTTTTTGAAATAATTAAATCCAGTTTATCTAATTACAACCGCAGTCAAATACTTTCTTAATAACGTTTTCCACCTCGATAACGTAGGGTCAATTATATAAAAATCTTCTCGCTTATCCTTAGTAATAGATGTATTCAAAGCATCCATGATTTCTGAATGTAGCTCACATGGCGTGGATGCGAATCGAGCAGATTCAATCTCTCTGAGTGGACTTAAATTAAGGGAATCATTCGGTTTAGCAGTAACTAGCGGTAATCCTGCTAAATATACTTCGACTGCTGCAGAGGTCATCGCACTGCAAAATACTACGTTACATTGCTCTAAAAGCTCTGCAATTGGACGCATAGTGACTACAAATTTTAGTGCAGGATAATCCAAAGAATTGACCATGAAATTAGGGTGCGGCTTTACCAATATAGAAATAGGGTGACCGAAATATTGCAACGAATTTTCCAATTGAAGCAATTGAGATTGCGTAGCCTGTGGCGAATAATCTGTTAAGACAAGCAATCTAATCTCTGATCCAACTGTCCAACCTACCCGGGACTCGGCTTCGTCATCAATTTTGGAAGTTAGATATCGCAAAGCTTCAACTTCAACTAGCTTAGAAGCAGGATAACCACTATCCAAGCAAATTTTCTCCGTAACCGGACCATTTACTGCCAGATTATCCGGCATGGGCAGAGAGCCATTTTCGCAGGAACTATAGTTACGGAAGTGATGGTAATATCGTAAGTCCCAAAATAGCATAGTAGCGTGCTGCGATCCAACTATAGATCCATGACCAGCGGCTTTCCAAGCATGAATGAGAGATAATTCCCAAGGTTGCTGTTCGTATAGATAAACCCCTAACGATTGCTCTGGAAGACCTCGCATAGACGCGCGCATCAGACCATCTGTAACTAAGATCATTATGGCCCTAGATCCAAGCCTGGATGACTTCCAATCATCTCGAAAAAGAGGCCAAAGCCATAAGCCTTTACTATTGACTTTAGATAATGATTTTTCAAAATTACGCGTTAGGAAAATCAGCCTAACCCAGACTAACATAGCATTGAAAACCAGTTTTAAACTTAGAAATGACTCCAGCATGACATGTGCTTGGTTGCTATTTTTATTATCATTAAAACTCTCAATTAAAGTTTTAGCCTCCCTCGGACTAGATACCATTGTGTGATCTACATATCTATGCAACCAGTTACTTCCAATCCGCTGATCCTTAAGCTCTGTTGGCAGCTCTCCCCAATAGGCACTCTGGAACTGACCCAACTTTGCTTTTTTTTCATCCAAGTTAAGAAAGTAGGAGAAAAATGTTAATTCCGCCTTCGACTCTTTCCACTTCTTAACGCCTACACCACACAAACACCAATACCTATACAAATAGTGCCCTAAGTAACCCAAAGCTTGCAAAACATTGGGCAGTAATTTGTATGTTCTCCGCGCAAAAGACACAGAGTTTGTAATGACATTATTTTTTACCCATAAAAATGGAATGCCCTTTGATTCACACCAACTCTGTAGACAAGCAACTAGCAATTTATTGTTGCTACTAAGTGTTACGGAATTTAAAGTCTCATCCTCGGCCCACATTTCAAACGCCATCAATTTAATGGCGTCATTTATTCCAGGGGATAGATTTATATTTTGCTTTTCTGAAAGCTGGGTCAACCACCAATAACTCAAACCAGACTGCATTTTTAAGCTCTCAACGACACTAATTTCATTGATTTTTTGTTCCCCAAGCTCGTAAACCCACTCAAGATATCTTGATCTTAAAGTGGTCGCATTTTCTTCCACTAAACGTGGTATTGAAACGGTGGACTTATTACTCTCAAGTCCAGCATCTCTCCAGAGTACTGAGTTTTGGAAGTTACTCGGACATGCGCTAGGAGAGTCCCACACAAGGATTCCTGAATTCATTTACTCATGACTCTTCATTAAAATTTATCAAAAATATAAGAATGAAACAGACTCTAATTGTAGAGGCTCCAAATTCCATCAGTTTTAATTGAATCTTCTACTAACTGAATGTCAGCTGGGCTATCAACGGAAAATGATTTAATGGAAGGATAGGCTGCTATATATTGTTTGAAATCCATATCTAAAATTCTATTACTATCGCAAGCCTCTAACTTTTCCAGTCTAGTTTCTTGGTTCTTCGTAAATTCCTTAAGGTATTTCCATCTAAATGCTAAAATCCCATAAATTCTTCGGGCCATTAAGTTTTCAGAGAACTCGTTTTTACAGTAAGGCAGCGGAGCTCTTGATGTATACAACACCTCACCATTATCGTTATGGATTATTTTCACAGTATCTGGATTAAGCCAGAGATCCTTATCAGTGACATGCATCGCAAGAACAGTGCAAGGTATAGCCTTATTGGCAATCAACGGCGACACGACGGCATCTATCATATCAGGCCTCATCATTGGCTCGTCACCCTGAACACAGACAATAATATCATCATCGTCAGCTCCTGAAAGATTCTCCATCGCCTCAGCAACTCGGTCCAAGGCACGTGTATGACAATCACTCGTCATTACAACATCAAAGTTTTTATTCTCACAAAAGGACTGAATTTTTTCATCACAAGTCGCAATAGTAAGACTATCCCAATCCTTATATTGACGTGCCCTTGTATAGACATGCTCAATCATAGTCTTTCCATGGATTTTATGAAGCGGTTTCCCAGGAAAACGAGAGGCCGCTAGCCTAACTGGAACAAATCCAAAAATTTTCATTTTTATTTTCTCTCATTTTTCTAGTAAATTGAAGCTGTCGAGCCAATTCATCAACCTTGGCTAGCAGTGTAACTCGTGGGTATGTTCTAGTTTATAATCAACTAGATCGTTATTTGGCCATCTAATTGAGTTCTATAAAGTTGACTTAGTGTTTTGTCAGGACATCCTAGTCTGGAGCTATCGCCTCCATCAGCGACGTATACCCAATCCTTCTTTTCATCAGATAAATAAAATGAGTTAAGCAACTGAATAGTCCCTAATGTGTCTGCTTTCGAAATAGGATAGTCAATACCATCTTTGAAGTAACTTACAATCTCCTCATACATCTTGGAGTGACCATTACCGTATACATTTCCAGAAAAATCTTCTGAGAAAATTTCACACGCTTTTGGATCTGGAGAATATACCTGCAACTCGTTAACAGCAATACCCCCTAGTTGAGCTAACCCATTCTCACAGACCACAGATAGACTCGCCTCAAAGTCCACTGGTCGAGCAGCTGTAGTAACCTCTAAAGTACCCATTACGCCACTCTCAAATTCTATTATAGCTGTCACGCTATCTTCAACCTCGATGTCAGCGCCCAAAGTGCGATGCACAGACAACACGCGTTTAACCTCGCCTCCTATTTTTCTCATAAGATCAATATGATGTATCCCTTGGTTGGTCAAACAGCCTCCATCCATAGCAAAGGTTCCTCGCCATGGAGCCAAATCGTAATATCGCTGAGGACGGCACCATCGCACTCGCACAGATAAAGTTCGGACAGAACCAAGCTCATTATCCCTAAGCCCCTTTAAAACTCTTTCTACAGCTTTATTGTGCCTGTTTTGAAATACCGCAAAAACTTCTAGTCCAAGCTCGGCGGCTTTCGAGTAGATCTCATCTACTTGAGAAGGTTTTATAAACGTCGGTTTCTCAACAATTATATGTTTCCTATAAGTAGTAATCACTTCCAGAGCATGCTCATAATGCATTCCTGACGGAGTTGCTATGGAAACAACATCGATCTCTGGATTTTCAGAAAACATTTGATGATAACTATCATAGGCTCTAACACCAAACTCATCACTATAAGCCTGTGCTTTATCAATATCCAAGTCACAAACAGCAACTAGCTCAATACCATCAAGTTTCATGATTGAACGACTATGATGTCCGGAGATACGTCCACATCCTATTAATGCAACCTTCACTGCTCTTTTTCCCATCTTATTTGTCCAACTAAATTGTCTAATACAAAATTTACTCTTGTCCTACCAATAAATCTAAAGGAAAGAGTAGATCGGCGATTGTTTTATCTGCATTGTTAGATTTTTTTACCGCAAAAACGGCAAAAACTACCTCTTTATAAGGAATAACAGCCATAGCTGAAGGCGCACCCCAATTGCCATACCCCAACACTCGCTGAGGCCTAGGTAGGAAATTCTCGATCATCTCCAAAGTTTCTAATGCATTTGATACAACATACGGGGCGATCTCCTCATTTCCTGTCAATTCTTTAACATCATTGAAATGAACATATTGGTACCCCTCATCAAGACTACCTAACGTTTTTTGATTAGTTAACCGAAAAGAAAAAACGAAAGTACCATCATTTTCTGTATGGTCCCAGCACGTCTCGATTATCTTTCCAGTGTCACAGTTCCAATCAGCACAGCTCAGGGAAACAACTAAATCAAATTTCTTATGTTTCAATCCATCAGGGTGTGCTGCAATATCACCACACAAAAAGTTAGCTGCAATCGGAAAATTAGACTGACTTTTTTGGGCGATCTCAATAGAGCCGCTATTAATGTCAATACCGGTATAATGTTCGATTTCAAATTGCTCACTCAGTGCTCGCCCGAGTCCACCGCATGCGCACCCCACATCCAATATAGTGTTAATGCCATTCTGTCCAGTAAAGACACGTTCGAATATATATTTTTCAGAGGGATAAAAATGCTCCCACTTCACTCTGTTCTCAGAATAAAAGCTGCCGATAGAATCGGAGTCATAATGGATATTCATATTTACAATCTCTATTTGTTGTTAAATCAATAACTATCAGTTATCGCTAAGGGTGTTGTGCAGGAATTACAACTTAACCTTAATACATTAAGGCCTATGATGCAGGGGACTTACCTACGACTGTGCGAATACAATCGACTAATGGTGAAAAAAGTTCCTGCGTTGTCGAAGAAAATCGACTGTAACCGGCTAAACTTGGATGTCCAAAATCTTCTCGATATAGAGCTTTATCCTCCAATGCCAAATGAACATTAGCAGCATAATTCCCAAAATTAACATGTAGGAAGCTAGCATGCGCTGGGAATGTTTTAAATCCCATACTCTGCATTTCTCTCAAAAAGAAATCTCGACCAACATTTAACCGCTGAACGGATGCTTCCATCTCAGCACTAAAATCAAGCATCTTTTCGGCTACCGCTACCCCAATTGAATTGGTTTCATAATTAGGCCTAACTTTATGCAGAAGAGCTGTTACCTCTCGTGACCCAACCCCATAACCAACTCGCAGTCCTGTCATTCCCCATGCCTTCGAAAAAGTACGAATGATCAGTAGATTTGAGAATCGGTTAACAAGTGAAATTGCTGTTTCGTTGTAGTAGGGGAAATATGCTTCATCAAGCAAAATGAGCGCCCCGCTTTCAGTTCCAACTTGAATTATTTTAACTATTTCATCGGGCGTAAATACGGTACCCGTTGGACTGCCAGGATTAGGTAAACATATTAACTTTGGCCTATTAAGCTTAATGGCGTTTATGAAAACGGCTGAAGGTAATGAGGGCCCACATTCAGATTTTTGATAATCCACTTTAATTACTTCAGCTCCATACATGCGAGCATATACTTCATACATAGCATAGGTTGGGTTCGGAAAAAGAACAACGTCACCAGAATCGCAGAACGCCTCAAATGCAGAGCGTATTACACCGTCCGAACCTGTTGATAAAATCAGCGAGTCTATTGGAGTATTAAGATAATCAGCCAGTTTTATATACAATGGAGCACAGTCAGGATAAACAGCTAAAGTTTCTAGCGGATCTATCTCTCGTAGAATACGACCCGTCAGTGCGTTAAGCTTAGGATCGAGATTCTCATTCTTATCTAACCAGAGCAGCTTTGAGTCGCGAGGCTTAGGATGATGAAGCTTTTCTCGGTCAAGTGATTTTTCTAGAATAGCAGTTCGTGCAATTGGGAAAGTCATGATTTATCTCTTCGAAGCTTTTGCATGATTTGTATAGGCTTGTCGTAATAGCCTTTTTGTCTGAAGAATGTGCTCACGAGAGCTACTGATTCGGTTTCCAAAGTGAGGCTCGACTACACAGTATCCTTGATAATCGTTTTCAATAAGTCTTTCAAATTGCCCTAGCCAATCGACGTCGCCACTACCCATCATTATATTGCTAAATCCGCTTGCATTATCATTTCTTATAGCGTCTTTAATATGCAGATGCCCCACATAGTCTTGAACTAAATCGTAGCTAGTTGGGAAAGGAGCATCTGGGTGAGCTCCAATCAAGTTACCCGGATCCCAATTCAATTTAAACGCAGGAGAATTAACTCCCTTGACAATTTGAAGTAACGAAGATGGACTCTCTCCCCAGAGACCTCGATCATTTTCAAGAAAAAGCGTCAAACCTTCTCGCTCAGCTCTTTCAGCTATTGGACAAAAAATCTCGACGATCTTATCTAGCGCTTCGGTTTCTTCATGACCATTTTCCCGACTAAATCCAAAAATGACTATACTATTAGTGTTCAAACGGTTTGCCAGGGCAATAGTTTGCTCAAACTTCTTCAGCTCATGGGTTATAAGATCTTCATGAAGGGGGATCTTAAAAAGCCCAGGCGCTAATGATGATAGAGATACTCCATTATCAAATAGAACTCGTTCAATCAGACTTATCTCATCATCTTCGACATCGGGTATCCTCTTTCCGTAAAGTCTCTTTAACTCAAAATACTCGACTCCCCATTCGATACCAAGTAAAACTGCCGTTTCAAAATCTTGACTAATTGCATCTGTGTTAATAGCTAACTTCATATAAGACTCCAATAATTAAATTTTTGGCCTGACTCATAATCATCAACGCCTCTGTCTATAATGGGCACTCTCTGAACAAAAACCCTTAACATTCTTTATAGGACCACTTACAGTAAAACTATCAGCTTCGCTCTTCTTAAAGATCAACGAGCCAGAGGGTATTAGACTTTTTAACTTATCAAACTAACGAAGTCAAAATGCTCAACCAATCATCCTAAACTGCATTTGAATTGGCGCCGAAATCAGGACTTTTATTGTCATCTAAACCTGAGATAGCCGCCATACCCATAGCAAAAATAGCCTCCTCTGAGCTTCCGCCTAGGTGAGGAGTGGCAAAAAAGTTTTCTAACCGAAGTAGCTCCTGATCCTTGGGAGGTTCAACTGTAAAAACATCGAATGCAGCTCCTGCCAAGCGATGTTCTATCAGCATATTTTTAAGAGCAACCTCATCGACAAGTCCACCCCGGGCAGCATTAATTAAAATAGCCGATGATTTCATAAACCCTAAGTGCTCTGGATCTAGCATATTTCTGGTCGATTCATCCAGCGGGACATGCAGGGTAACAATATCTGATCGCATGAGGAGATCTTTTAGATTTACCGATTCGACATTATATTTTTGATAAAAGTTTTTAAAATCAACAATATCATGAGCTAAAACTTTACAACCCCACGGTTGTAGAAGCTCGATTAGGTCTTTACCAATATGGCCACAACCAATAATACCCACCGTTCGCTCAGAAAGGAGTCCACCAACTATTTGCTTCCATTGCCCCAAAACCAAATCATCTTTCGCTTTAGGGAGCTTTCTGAGCATTGATACCATCAACGATATAACCATCTCAGAGACGGATCTTTTATTCACACCTGCAGTCCAACCGAGCTTCTTACCATGGCGTCGCATAGCATCCATGTCAATCATGTCTTTCCCAACACCATACTTTCCGATTACTTTTAATTCTGGCAGTTTTTGGAGAACCCCATCATTAATTTCTTCAAGGGCGGTAATTGCTTTGGTACAACCGGATAAAAATCTGACTAACTCATCACCCTGAAGAGCTAAGCCATCATCATTAAATTTAACATTAGAATAACGCTTTAGTAATTCTGCGCGTAGTACTCTATTTCTTGAAAATGATCTAGAGCAGACGCCAATCCTATCAATATTGTTCATACAAAAATCTCATCAAAATACTTTTTACACAGCGAGCTAAAGTCTTCATCGGCTTTTATCTCTATCTTTTCAACTGTCGCTTTTTCCCCAGTAGGTAAAATCAAAACGAGATTTTCAGACGTATTTTTCTTGTCTTTTTTAAGTCCTTTTATAAGTAAATCAACAGGTATTTTCGTTCCTAGAAAATCTTTATAGTTATTCCTTAGGAGACCATGCATCCGCTCATAGTGATGCTCAGCAATAATACCTTTCCAAGCTGCAATTCGATTAGCCATATCCATTCCGATGGTGACAGAAATACCATGTGGAATAGCAAAATTTGTAGCTGACTCAATAGCATGTCCAAAGCTATGTCCATAATTGAATATATTCCTGATACCCTGATCATACTCATCAATCTCAATATACTTCTTCTTTATTGAGAGCGCTCTTTCTGTAAATTCAAGAAGGATAAGCGGATCAGTTAGAAGACAATCATAGTTGTCAGACAACCTGTCAAAGCTTTCTACTCCATCGATGGTATGAACTTTAATAATTTCACCGATACCAGAAAGAATTTCTCTCCGAGACAAAGTCTCAAGAAACATGGGACAGATCAGAATATTTTTGGGCGGCTTAAAGGTCCCCAAAATATTCTTGCTCTCCCCTAAATTAATCGAACTTTTAGACCCAATACACGAATCAGCTTGAGCCAAAAGAGTAGTCGGGATGAAGTTCCAGTCTAAGCCACGAAATAGAACACTCGATATAAAACACGTAATATCCTGAATCACACCTCCGCCAATCGCTACCAAAGTATGACCCCGGCGCACACCATTGCCTAAAAGATTTTCAATAACAGGTAGCACCTGCAATATTGCCTTATTACTCTCTTTCGCCTCGACTAAAATAGTATTTGGATGACTTACGAAATCTTTCAATATTTCAGGATAAAGATCTACTAATTTTGAATCCATAATAAAGTGTGAATCATCATTCAAAAATCGCTTAATTTTTTTAAACCCAGCCTCGTCAAACTCAACGCCATAAGTGCCTTTATCTGATTTAATCAGCATAGAATCAAACACGAGTAAACCCTCCATCAATTGCAATGTTTTGCCCTGTCATAAAAGTATTTTCCTCACTTGACAACCAGAGTACGTATTTTGAAATTTCATCGACCTCACCCAAGCGCCCTATAGGCACTCTGGATATCAAATCTTTGAGTTCCGCAGGCTTGGTGGAGGCTCGGGTCAGTGGGGTGTCAACAAATCCTGGCGCTATACAATTAGCCAAAATTCCTTTTTGGCTATATTCAGCGGAAAGGCTAACAGTTAAACCGTCCAAAGCAAATTTACTAGCAGAATATGCTGCTCTTCCTTGCTTACTTATTTTGCCCCAAATAGACGAAATATTTACTATACGCCCCCAACCCTTTTGCTCCATTTTTATCAACGCAGATTGGCTCAAAATAAAAGGAGCTAGCAAATTGACCATTTGAATGCTCTTGAAAACTTCTAAATCTATGTCTGCAAAATCTGCATTAATGTTGATACCTGCATTATTTATCAAAATATCAACATCACGCTCCTTAATAAAATCTGCACAACGCAAGATTTGGCTTTCTGACGAAAAATCCGCTTCATGCCACTCATCACAGTAATCATTGTAAGTAGAATTTGTTGAAGTTCTAGTGCCTATAACGAATGCTCCTTGAGCTCGAAAATCTCTAGCAATACAAGCTCCTATACCTCTAGAAGCGCCAGTAATAAATACAGTCTTACCAGAAAAAAGCATACAAAACACCTTGATAGTTCATCATAAAATATAGCTCACTCAATTTTTATAAATTAGGTCTAGGTAAAAAATCGGATAACACAGTGGAGTCTTTTTATCTTCATAACTACGTTACTGAATACTCTTTTTTACCTATGATTAAATCACAGATACTCAAGAGCCATATTTGATGAACGCCCTCGATAATATTATATGCCTTAGAGTCTATCCAAAAATTAATATCACCTGCAATTTTCAATGGATTATTTGAAGTATGACCTGTAAATGTAATAACATTGATCCCACTAGCATTTGCATATTTAGCTGCATTAACGACATTCGGGGACGTCCCGCTACAACTTATCAGTATCAATGTATCCCCTTTTTCCCCATAAAACTCCAAGGCTTTTTCAAGCCATCTTTCATATCCATAATCATTTGCAAAAGCCGTAATAAATGCTGACTCATTAAAGTTAACAGACTTAACACCACCCTGCTTAGTAAAATCTAATGAGGCATGATTAGCTATGGATGCACTCGCACCATTTCCAGCAAAAATTAATTTATTGCCACTCAATTTAGAATTCAAAATCATTTTTTTCGCCGCAATCACAGTTTCAGTGACCGTTGTATCAAGTAAAAAATCTGAACACTCTTGAAAATAGTCTAATAAAAAAGTTTTCTCATTCATCTGCTACCGCTCCTTAGTTTGTATAAGTTAAATCTAAACATCTGGATCCTTAATGGAGTATTTATTTCGCCAAACTGGATCCGCATAATAAATTTTATAGACTAGCTTCATAGTGTTTAGAGCTTCAACGGACGTGCCACTTTTAATTGGAGTATTCTCTGAAATACTATTTGCAAATTGACGAATCTCTTCATCCCAAGACGGATCCTCATTATAACGAGTTGTTTGTTCCTTTGGATCCCCCTTGTCTCGCTTATGATTCACGGTCACTACTGTTAGCGTCTCGGCGCCGTAACTTTTTGTACCAGAAAGGATACCGCCTAAGCTAAGACTTCCTCTCTCCAAATTTATATCTAAACTGAATTTATGTCGCCACTGAGTTGCGGATGAGTTAATCATTGCGACGATACCATGCTCTGTGCGCATTATTGCATAAGCATTGTCCTCAACATCATATCCCCAATGATTATTAGAAATGATGCTGTGCACTTCCGTAAAGTCGCCTGCAAAAAGTCTCATTAGGTCAACCATATGGATCCCCTGATCAAGCAGCACCCCTCCTCCAGCAATTTCTCTTTTTGTTCTCCAATCAGACTGGTCAAAGGTAACTATCTTTGACTTTCCATAAACCCCCCGCATATTTATTATTCCACCTAAGTCTCCAGAGCGGACAATTGCTAGTGCATCTTGCACCGACTCATGATAGCGATGATTAAAACCATACATTAACTTAAGATCGGGATATTTATTTTCACACTCTATTACTTTTTTTATGTCTTCAACATCACGACCAGGAGGTTTTTCACAAAATACATGTAAGCCGCGCTGCAGAGCTGCTACCGTAACATCAGCGGCAATATCATTAGACATACAAACTAAAATGACATCCAAGTCATGCATAAGTAAATCATGATAACTTCGATAGGAATTTATGCCGTCTTGCAAGACACCATCTTTAGAAAAAACTTTATCGCACACGGCGACTACCTTCATTGAAGAATTTCTATCAATACAGTCCTTGCGTCGCTGACCTACTATTCCATAACCTGCAATACCCACATTTAACTGTCGCATACATCCTCTTTACACATTAATGAAAGAATCCAAATAACCGAAATTCTATTTAGATATAAATTGATTGATATCACTCCTAGTAATCCCTACTAATGACGGCTTAAAAACTAAAGAAGTGACTATAAATATCAAGTAAGCAAGGCTAGAAAATGCAAACCGAATGAAAATACTCGTTGATGAATCGAAAATTAAATGCGTAACCTCAAAAGAGATCCATCCTGCGGCTGCGCAAATTATGACTGAAGCGATTTGATACCTCCAATCAAAACTAATTTCTAAACTATAAGCTAAATAAAAAGAAATCGTATTAATCGTTAAAAATTGCATTACCACCATTTTTCCTGCAAGCCCAAGCGAGCCCAATTCATAACCTGGAACGAAGGAGTCTTCAGGAGCTAAGATAAAATAACTTACAAAGATACTAACAGCTAAGAACATCCCCCCAATAGTCACATGTGCCTTAACTCGCTCGGTTGCATACATCATCGTTGTGACGATTTGTCCCAATGATTGATGCAAGGGGTATACAAGCATAATGCATAAAACCAAGTAACCATTTACATACTCTTCTCCCAGAACTAGCTGCAAAATATCTTCAGCCCAAGGCATAACGAAAAAACATGCAGACGCAGAAATAAAATACATCGATCTAGAAACTTGTCGGTAAAGTTTAATCAATGCATCTTTATTATTATTAAAATTAAACTCCGAGATTTCTTTCCAGAATATATTTAAAACTGACTGAGTAGCCAACAAAGCTATCGCAGAAAATTGATAGCCCACAGCGTAATAGGCCTGATCGACGCTACCAGAGAATTCTTGCAAAAGCCATCGATCTGAAAACTGATACACAAAGCTAAGGAACGTATAGAGAATTAAGGGAGCACAATATGAATAAAATTCTTTAAATATCGACCTAATATCATCATCGCAATGGCTTGATTTTGGGAAACTTAATAGCGAACCCATAAAACTAATTGCCAAGAACCACTCTAACGTAAGCAATATAAAAACTGAAGTTATACTTAGAGCGTCATAAAACCAAAACAAACTAATCAAACAAACATGACAGACTGACACTAGTAAGGACACGCCTTGTACTGCGCGCGTTAACCTCTGAGACTCTCCCATCTGGGCCATAGCAGTCCACATAGTGGACTGGAAATAATTAGCTGTGAACGCCAGTAAAACTAAACTACGTTTCTCCCCACTCCATACCAATTTGATGACTTCATCAGGAAAAATTAACCATATCAGTATAAAGGGAATGGAAAATTGAGTTATTAACCATAGTACATAGAATCGAACGAATTTTTTGCTACGCTGCTGCTGACCAATAAACGTAAAAAAAGCGGTAGAGGACCCTAAATCAGTTAGTTGCTGAAGTGCTATTAATGTTCCCAGAAGAAACATCATAGTTCCGTATTCTTGAGGACCCAGAGATCTTGCCAGTAACATTCCTGCGACAATAACACTGACAGACCGAAACACATTAGCTAAAAAGCTGAACTTAAACCTATCTAGGATAGAGGGGTTCACTTTTTACCCGTTACTATTTGGCTAGTCTTATCATCTAATTTAATACTAAAAAGAAAATCCCGCATTTTTTTAGTAGGCTCATTCGGCATTATTGCATAATGCTCGCAAAAACTAATTCGAGCAGTCTGCACTTTTGATGAATTCCACCACCCTTCTATATCCTCCCAGATGTCTATCATTTTAAGAGCTGCACTTTCAGGATTATTATGAAAAATTCCAGCTTGCTCCAACAATGTCAGTAAAGGTTTGGCACTAGGACGTAATTCGAAGTATTCTGGATTCCAAAAGATAATTGTAGGCACATTTAAGGCAAGAGATTCTAAGTAAGTAGTAGCGTTATACGTACTAATGTACAAACGACAGTCTCTTATCAAACAATCTATAGGTTTGGCACCCTCCTCTAAATGTAAGGCTGGAAAATGATCTCGCCACCATTCTAAAATCTCATTATGGCCATCGCGATTATGGAGTCTAACTACCAGCTGTTCGCGCAAGTATTCAGGTAAATTAAGAACAAATCTTTTTTGATCTGTTAAATAACTATTATATTGTACAGACGAGATAGGTGAGCTAAACATCTGATATGACTGAGGTGGGTAATTAACCTGCACCATAAGAGCATTACCGTCAGATGTTGACCGGATTTTTTTTCCAAACGTTGTTAGGGCACCCATCGGAAAAATATTATCTCTCCCAGCCTTCCTCCAGCCCCAACTCCAGTAGTAGTCAGCAATATTAAGCTGATGTTCCTCATTTAAATTCCAAAGCTGTGATCCATAACCACCGCCATGCTGCCCAACTATGAACGGAATACCTTGTTCGACTTTTTCGGCTAACCATACTTTAAATACTTCGTCACGACTGAATGCATCACTAGAAAATATCGCTCTTGGTGTTTTTGGCCAAGGCGAGTCTTCAATAGTATTTTTTAGGTTGTTGTAACCTTCTAAGTAAGCCGAAGGAATAGTTTTCCAAATCATCTCTTTGACGAACTGCTCGACACCGACCGCTTTAGAGTCTTTCCTAATATCTTGTATTAAAGAATCCCTAACTTTTGAGCTAGCTTGTGCAGCACCACAAGCTCTGTAAATCCACCTAATTGGCAACTGACCTAATCTAAGATGAAGGAAAAAATTTACTTTTTTCGTTAGATAAGAACCTATTATCATAAAATCATGGTCTTTCATGAATAAACAGCCAATTTTCTCTAAAAAAGAACCTATTTTTTGCTTTAACAAAGATTTAGATTTAGAAATTTGGTCCACACTTTTTGTATCAACAGCCTTTTTTATAGGCTCCATGATTATCGTGGGTATTTCTTTAAAAGACAGGACTCGGCTGTGAATAAACTCGTTCCAGTGATCTGACCCTATTAACTCCATAAACTCCGTCATGTCGTTAGGAACCATTGAATACTCATTTTGCCGGAGCACAGGAATATAAGAGAATTTCACATCAGCCTTTAGTGCGACATTAATCATTTGCCAACGATCAAAAAGTATTGGAATAATACAAACGAGCCAGGGGCCAATCATAATCCTCCAGTAACGTAATGAATATGTCGTCCCATGTATTTCGTTAAGTTTTTCTGTTAACTCTAGTAACGAATTCTCATAAAGCTCGTTAATCAAAACACAATTTTTATCTAAAGTAGTACGATCATTCCAGTGATACGGCAATGTCTCTGAACATAAATTTCCCCAAACGTCTTTGCGGCTGTATTTCTTACACCACTCGCCAAGGAATAAAATTGGTTGCTTTACGTCGGTGGGCCATGTTTCTTCGATACACGATAGTATAAGAACTGATGCCATAGCTACTCTCAAATCTCTCGAAAACTCAGATTTTATTTAACGCCCAAAACAGAAATTAAATAAATCTGCATAAAAGCTTTTATTTGTTAGACCCGATGACCATCACCCCACGATAGCAATGCTTCACACAGGTTAAAGTCTTCCATGTCATCAATATCAATCGAACGTACAAATGGCATTTTATAAATCGCGGCATTAGGGATTATCTGCATTTTCATCTTGTTAAATTCTTTAACTGAATACCAGTAGATAGCTCCATTCAACTCAAAATAATATTCAAGATCTTGGGAGCGTTCTTTTGTTAATTTATCTATGACACGGCTGGTAAGACGATCCGACTGCGGAAATGACCATTGTACAGGGTGCCGAGCTATCCGAACGGAAACTACCGAAGTAGTATCTGGCTTTTGTAATAATTCCAATGAATTCTTTATGTCATCAGAGGTTCTCATAGGAGAAGTGGGCTGTAACAAGCATAGGTTGCCTTTTAAGAAATACTTATCAACCACAGAACATATAACATCGGTCATCTGGATATTATCACCACACAAACTAGTATCTCTGCAATCCAAAGTAATACGATAGTCATCTTTATATTGGTCAATCAAATGAACGTCATCAGTACTTAATATTATTCTTTCAAACACTTGACTTTCGAAAGCTGAATTGATGGTCCACTCAACCAGCGGTTTCCCACCGAGCATACGGCTATTCTTGCCCTTGATTCTTTTACTACCCGATCTAGCAGGAATTAGTGCGGTATTATGTAATTTCATTTACAGCCTCTATAACCCTCAATTGAGACGGCTCATCTAAAGTGACAGCTGAAGGAAGTGAAATACCTCTTTGAAAGATATCTAATGCTGCACCAGCGAACCCCTTAACTAAAAATTCAGAAAATGCTGGCTGCGTATTCATGGGCGAAAATGGCAACCTAAAATCGATTTCCTTCTCTATAAAATTACCAACTACTCGATCCCTTTCTTTACTAGTCTTAAAGAGAATTGTATTGAGCCAAATTATAGTGCCTTCTCGGTCCACTCCAGACTGAAAATCTACATTTTTAAGATTGTTATAATATTGCGCTGTGATGACATTCTTCTTTTCAAAAATAAAATTAGCTTTTTCTAACTGGGCCACTCCGATACTTGCCTGAAGATTAGTCATTCGATAATTACTACCACCTACCACATGAGTATATTTTTTGTCAGGAGACATTCCATGGTTCTTAATAAGGAGCGAACGTTCATAAGCTTCCCTATCCCGAAATACCACCATGCCACCTTCTCCAGTGGTGATTGTTTTATTCCCAAAAAAACTGAATGTTGCAACATCAGCCATCGAACCAGTGAAATCGTTATCATATTGAGTCCCAAAAGACTCAGCGCAGTCTTCCACTATTGAGATACATGGATGATTTTCCTTAAGATATTCAAAAACTTCTGTATTGATGGGCACCCCATAAATAGAGACCAGAATAATTGCATCAATTGAAGCGAGGAGTTCGTCGAATTTACAAAGTTCAGTATCAATATTCCAATTTCCTACTGATGGTTCAAATAGGATTGGTTCAGCTCCGACATTTAAGACTGCATTTAATGTAGCTCCGAAAGTAAAATTCGGCACGAGTACTCTTTTACCTCTTCCAATACCTATGGATTTTAAGGCTAACTCAATGGCTGCAGTACCATTAGATACGGAGGTTACAAAACGCTCACAGGAATATAGAGACTTAAAATTAGACTCAAATTCAATAATAAACTTTCCTATTGACGATATCCAACCAGACTCAATTGCCTTGTCTAAATTATTTCTTTCCCTTTCATTAATATAGGGCTCTAATACAGGTATCATCAATATTAAACCTTTCATAGGATTTCAAAAAACTACTAGTTCTTGGGTTGCTCCAAAGAAGGCAGTAGATCAGTTTATTCTTCTTGCTGGGGAACCAACATAAATTGCTGAACTAGGCAATATACTCGACGTAACTATTGAGCCCGCGCCTATTGTAACTCCAGCGCCTATTTCTAATTTGGGCAAAACAATTGAGCCGGCCCCAATGAGCACTTCACTGCCTATTACCGAAGAACCACAAATAACACTTTTTGGTCCTATATGACTATTGGCGCCAACTTTGACATCATGCTCTAAGAGAGCTCCGCTATTAACGATCGAGTTTTCACCCACACACACCTGAGTATTGATGATAGAACCTATTCCAACAAAAGATCCTAAATCCACGCTAGAAAATGAATCAACATGAGCGGTTCCTGAAATTGCTGAAATAAATTTAGCACCCTCTCTTTTCACTAAATCATAAATTTTACGACGAAGTTCATTATCACCAATTGCTATAATAAAATTATAATCCAAAATCATAGATTTAATTGAGAGTAAGTTCTCGAAGCCTGCACAGCCAATAACACTTTTCCCTAAAACTTTTTCTAGTGGATCAAAACTATCAGCCCAATCAATTAATCCAAACACCTCATAATGAGGACTATTAATAATAGCTGCGACTAAAGAGCGAGCGTGGGAACCTACTCCAATTACACAAACTTTTGCTGGGATGGCCATAAACACCTCAATTTTAGTCGTAATGCTTACATATAATTCAGGATTGAATTTATAATTATTTCTGTCGTATTATCGAGTTTGAATATCTTTGAATTTTTTTGCTAAAACATTTCTCAGTTTATTTATGTTACTTGGTCCCAATAGCTATTAATGTATCATTAGAGTCAATCAGACTGAGCGCTGATTCATACGATCGATTAAGGTCATCCGTATCGACTACAGATAGGGCTAGTTTATGTCCACCAGGCTTTTTATTTCTTAGCCAATAAAGGTGGTTCGAGATTGGGTATCTTTGAAACCCTTTTATAGAGATATTATGCAGATCGCAATTATTAAAAAATGCATTTAAAGAATTTCTGGTGTGCAGAATTAAATGCTGACTCCACAATGTAAACTCCTTGAACGCATCGCAATCTAATTCAGATAGTAAAAAATCGTTAGCATGGGGAACTTCAGCAACAAGCAATCCACCATCACGTAGTTTAGATTTCAGTATCGAAAGCATTTCGAGAGGCTCAGGCAGATGTTCAAGCACATGAAATAAAAAAATACTATCTAATGAGTTGTCTTCAATATCTGAGAGATCAGAAAAGCAGTTGATACCATTTTCATTAAGGTGCTCCATGTAGTTCTTTTGTAGCTCAACGCCCGTCACGGAAGAAGCATATTTCTGGGCTACTTTTAGAAAATCGCCAGCACCACAACCAAAATCCAAAATTTTCTTATCGGTGATATACTTTTTGTGTTGATTAACTCTTCTCCTGCAATCGACCTCTCGGTCATAATCCAATTTGATATACTCACTTGACTTTAACTCGTTATAGTTACCTTCTTCATACTGACTATCACCTACATAAAAATCATCTATGTAGATTACACCAGACAAATCATCAATATAAACGGTTAAGGGGTTAACATCCCTTGTTTTATTTGCATATATCCTGCGCGTATCAAAACTTGTAAGCGACAATCCTTCCAAAACTTTAAAAATTGGCATTGAAATTTCCTAAATAGTTGGCTAGCGGCATTATCTGTAAAAATGCGATGATTGGCCTATGATTAGCTCAGTCAATGAGAAATCAGATTATCTTCGACTAGGGCGATATACTCTAAAAGCTGCTCGGGATCTTGGTTGTAAACTTCGATTGTGATTGCTTTCACCTCATGCTCCAGTAGCTTTAAAAACCATGCGTCCTCATTAAAACCATTATTCGTATCTCTCTTCGAGTCATTATCACTTAAATGGAGACCACTTATTTTATTTAACCAGCGGCCCACAGCTTCTGTCTTATTGAAATTGAGGGTAGCAGCACTAACCTTCAAATGAGCAACATCTAACAGGATACCCACGTCGCTGGGCAGATGATCTAGTATATCTGATTCAATATCTCCACAGAGTAAAAAAGGATTTTGTGGTTTAAATCGCGAATAATTATTACTGTCGTAAACATTATTTTCTACCGCCAAATGAACCCCATACCCACGAGCATACTCAGCTAGCTGGATGACCTCATTAATAAATATATCTTTCGAATCCTGAAAACTAATCATGTCCTTTGCCGTCAAATTTCCACCTAATTCCGAAGGGGTTGGTGACAGACGAAACCCGGCATGAAAAGCATAATAGTCAGACTCTAATTCGCTGGACCACTGAACCGCCCTTCTAATCAGATCTTTTGATAATGAACGTACTAAAACGTCTGCTGATGAAAGATTTAGAACAAAGTTATGATTCAAATTTGGAAAATAGTTATGTAGCCTAAATCTGACATCATCCTTTTGTAAATTTTTTAAATATGCAAGTGATTCTTCATCGTTAATTCCGGACGATATTTCTATATTTTTAATCCCATTCTGGAGGAAATAGCTGACAGATTCGTTAACTGGAATATGTCTAAAAAATCCATTTGAACAAAATATTGTAGTCATCGAGGATAGCTCCTATCACCATCAAATATATTTTTCCTAACGAGTAAATGAATTCGAATAAGCGTTAGATAAATCAGGTGTCAAATTAGTGTAAGTATTAATTAGTATAGTAAATTGAGCATAGTGCTTTCATTTAGTAAAGGGCACTAATACTTTTCTATGTCATCCCAGCAAATAATATGTCCAGCATCTAGATTTTTATTAATAGTTCGTCCAATTAAATTATAAAAATCATCTCCATTAATTCCTCCCCCTGGCCTCATCATTGTGAGATTACTGGAAGATATTTTCATTCCCTTACCCAAAAATTCTTTTAAACAAGCGCTTTTCCTAGAAATAGAAAGCATCGCTATTTCCTCATCCCTTAATTTTTTTTCTGGGCTCCCCAATATAAGGGATGCGACCTCAATGGATCCTGAAAGATTTTTAAACTCCTCTGGTGTTGACGATGCTTTATGGTCAGGTCCGGGCATGTTTTTATCCAACGTAAAGTGTTTTTCTATAACAGTTGCACCTAACGCGATAGCGAGAACCGCGGCTTTACTATCCCTTGAATGATCAGAATAGCCCACCTCACAACCAAATTCATTAGCCAGCGTAATCATACATCTCAAATTAATACTTTCGTAGCTGCATGGATAGTTAGAAACACAATGTAACAATGTAGGCTTGGATTTAGCGTTCTCATAAATTTTGAGGACATTCCGTATCTCATCCATCGACGCCATACCAACAGCCACAAGCGGCTTCATCCCGTGGTGAGCAATCTTCTTATGTATGCGGTGATCAACTAAATCTGCAGATGCCGTTTTAATGATCTTAACACCTAAATCAGCCAAGTAATCTACCGAATCAGGATCATACGGAGTTGAAATAAATTCTAGATCCAGAGCTTTACATTTTTTCATAGCAATCTGATGCATTTCGTTAGACATCTCTAAACGTTTTAGCATCTCCCAATGAGTTTCTGCCACATCTGATGTAGATAACTGATATGCGACTTTAGGCGTATCCTTTTTAGCGAGACTGTCCGCCTTGAAAGTCTGGAATTTACATGCTTGAGCACCTGACTCCTTAGCCGCATCGATAAGATTTTCTAAAATCTCTATCGAACCATTGTGATTGACACCTATTTCAGCTATCAGCATAACCATAGGTTACCCCTTCAGATCGTTTATTGTCATTCGACGCACTAGCTCAGAAAAGCCTATTTTTGGCTTCCAATTCAACCTTTCTCTCGCTTTCGCCGAATCACCCAGAAGCACTTCGACCTCCGTAGGACGATAGTAATAAGGATCAATTTTCAAAATTGTCTTTCCTATAAATGAATCTAAATTTTCACAATATCGGGATCCTATAGCTCCTTTTTCTACTCCAGTGACTACGCCGACTTCACTTTCTTGAGAACCTCGCCACTCGATCTTAAACCCAATCACCTTGCAAACTTCTTCTATAAAAGAACGAACACTATATTTTTGACCTGAGGCAATAACCAAATCTTCAGGCTGATCTTGTTGCAACATCAACCATTGCGCTTCAATATAGTCCTCGGCGTGGCCCCAATCTCTTTCCGCATTGATATTTCCCATATATAAACAGTCCTGCTTGCCCTTCAATATATTGGACATGCCTAGTGTTACTTTACGAGTAACAAATGAATCTCCTCGTCTCTCTGATTCATGATTAAACAGGATACCGTTACAAGCGAACATACCGTAGGCCTCACGATAGTTAACGGTGATCCAATAAGCATATAGCTTAGCTACAGCGTAAGGAGATCTTGGATAGAACGGTGTCTTTTCAGACTGAATTGGCTCCTGAATAAGACCGTATAGTTCTGAAGTAGAAGCTTGATAAAATTTTGTTTTATGCTCTAAACCCAAGCTTCTTATACAGTCTAAGATCCTTAATGCCCCTAAACCATCTGCATTTGCAGTATATTCAGGAGAATCGAATGACACATGAACATGGCTTTGCGCAGCCAAATTATATATCTCATCAGGCTTAACCTGTTCTAAAACTCGAAAAATACTAGTTGAGTCGGTCAGGTCTCCATAATGCAATTGCAGTTGATTATCCTGGTGATGAGGATCTGTTATGATGTGCTCGATCCGAGCTAAATTAGAACCTGAAGTTCTTCTACGAAAACCATGCACCTCGTAGCCCTTGTTTAAAAGAAATTCGGCCAAATACGAGCCATCTTGGCCCGTGACACCGGTTATCAAAGCTTTTTTCTTCATTGACTTTTTCTCCAATATTTATGTGACAAAAGATAGTCCTCAAACGCTAATACTTAGTCACGCGTCCATATCGATCTTCTAGCCTGATTATGTCGTCCTCACCTAAATAGTTGCCGGACTGAACCTCGATCAACTCCAACTCTACTTCCCCTGTATTTTCTAGAGCATGAACAACCCCTAACGGAATAAAAGTCGATTCATTTTTCGATAATACAAAAGTTTTATCTCCATTAGTTACTAATGCTGTACCCGATACGACCACCCAATGCTCAGCCCGATGCTGATGCTTTTGTATACTTAATTTTGCACCTGGCTTTACAGTGATTCGCTTAACTTGATAACCATCGCCTTTATCGAGAGAATCATACTTACCCCAAGGCCGGTATACCTCGCGATGTAGTTCCCACTCACCACGAGCATCATCTTTTAACTTTTGAGCTATAATTTTTACATCCTGAACACTATCTTTACTCGCCACTAAGACAACGTCCTTGGTAGAAACGACAATTAAATTATTAACGCCAAGCGTAGTAACTAGCTTATCCTCTGATCTAATATAAGAATTTTTCGTTTTATGAAGAATAGTATCGCCGTAAGCAACGTTGCCACTACTATCTTTCTTACAAATATCTGACAATGACGACCACGAACCAATATCACTCCAGCCTGCATTCATAGGGATCACAATAGCATCGTCTGTATTCTCCATAACCGCATAATCAATAGATTCAGCAGGGCATGCTCCGAATTTATATTTATCGATACGCAAAAAATCTAAATCCAGCTGCAAACTTAACATCGATGATTTACATGCTTTGTATATATCTGGACGGAATTTTTCTAATTCTTCAAGATAGCGACTCGCTTTAAATAAAAACATCCCGCTATTCCAAAAATAATCTCCGGAAGACAAGTATTTTTTAGCTCTCTCAAGCGAGGGCTTCTCTACAAAGCTATCGACGGTAAAACCTCCATCTGAAGCCATACCTTTTTTGATATATCCATAGCCAACATTAGGCTCTTTTGGAACTATACCAAAAGTGACAAGTTTACCCGACTCAGCAACTGGGACGGCACTAGTCACGGCTCGCGTAAATAAATCTTCATCATCAATCACATGGTCAGCAGACAAAATAAGTAGCAAAGGATCACTCTCTAACTGCGCAAGCGCAGCTAATCCAATTGCAGGTGCCGTATTTTTGCCTAGCGGTTCCAATATGATAGAGCCAACCCTATTGATCTCACGCTGCTGCTCCGCAACTAAAAATCTATGCTCCTCATTACATACTGTTACTGAATTTTTAATATTTAAGCCAGATAAGCGGAGAATAGTTTCCTGAAGCATCGTATTTTGGCTATGCAACCTCAGAAACTGCTTGGGGTGCTTCGACCTCGACAGCGGCCATAGCCGAGTTCCTGACCCGCCAGCTAAGATTACAGCACATATATCAGTCATAACTTCCGCCACTTATTAAATAAAAATTCTCAACTATTAGGAAATAACTTTTCAGCTTCCTTTACTACTTTACTCGATAATGATGGTGCTGAGGTCCACTTACCACCATAAACCGAAATCAATTTTCCAACACTTTCAATCGCAGCCTCCCTACTTATAGAAGAAGAGAACGACTCTTCAAAAGAGCCCTGAGGTGTAACGATAGGCCTGAGACCACTGAACTCTCTGATTATCTCAGAGGAATCTACCCGATTTCTAAACCTACTGTTGAAAATATTCAATAGGTATGTCCGCTCCTCCTCGGAACAGATAATTTCCTCTGAAAGAGATTGTGTAACCTCCGTAGTACCAACTAACGTTTTACCAAGATAAGGAAGCACAAACACAACTCTACTGCTCTCAGGATCTTGGAAAAGATACGGATTATTTATAGTGCGGTCCAGAATTAAATGGCTTCCTCGGATTAAGGTTAAAGAGAAATTAGAATCGATTTTATTATCTTTATTAAGCTGAGCCACCCAAGGTCCAGCGGCGTTTACAATCAGATCATACTCCCTATCTCCAAACCTTGAAGTCCCAAGAACTCCATTTGAAGTAAATCGCTCTACCTTAGTGTTTTCAAAAATCTTTGTACCTGCCTCTCTGGACTTATCTCTCACCCAATAACCCAAACTCTCCTCATTCATTTGGGCATCATAAAAACTTACCGAGCCTCTGAGCCCACAGCGATTTAGTTCTGACAGATCCTTGTGTGCTCGACTCTTTCTTTTCCAACTCGTCGGACCTAATGAATAACGACCTGCAAGCAGTCTATAAAGCAACCCACCAGCAAGAAGCTTAACTATCGACCGTTGACTGTCTCTATATACTGGCATACAGATTTTTATTGGGCGGGCGAATTGAGGAGCATTTGAAACCCACCAAGACCTATCCAATAAAGACTCTTTTACAAGCCCAAGATGCCCTTGTTCTAAATATCTAATACCGCCGTGCAGCAGCTTAGATGAAGACGAGCTCGTCTGCTTGAGTACTTTTGATGATTCGTAGAGTTCGACACTGTGGCCTAAAGTACTTAGCCGCCAAGAAATAAACAAACCATTTATTCCTCCCCCGATAATAGCAACTTTCAAAGTCAATCCTTGTTAAAGATATCTCTCGTAAAAACTTTAGACCCAACATCATCAAGGTCTTTAGATTTCCTATTAGTCACAATAACATCAGACATCTGCTTGAACTCGCATAGATTATCCAGAATCTTTGACCCCATAAACTCGTCTCTATCAAGCTCAGGCTCAAAAATAACTACCTCAATGCCCTTTTCCTTGATTCGCTTGATGATTCCTTGAATGGCTGAAAATCTAAAATTATCACTACCCTCTTTCATAACAAGCCTGTAAAAACCCACGACTTTACATTCCATCTTGATAATTTCATTTGCGATAAAATTCTTCCGAACCGCATTAGATACAACAATAGCCTCGATTAGCGCCTGAGGCACTCGCTCATAATTCGCTAACAACTGTTTCGTATCCTTAGGAAGGCAATATCCACCGTAACCAAATGACGGATTGTTATAATCTTCACCTATACGCCCATCAAGGCATACTCCATTGATAATACTTCTAGTGTCCAGCTCGTGCGCCATAGAATAGGAATCTAATTCATTAAAAAAGGAAATCCTCATAGCGAGATAGGTATTAGCAAACAACTTAACCGCTTCGGCCTCAGTAGAGCGGATAAACAATGCCTCTATATCTTCTTTTTCAGCACCCTGCTTAAGCAGATATGCAAATTCTGCGCCTGCCCTACACTGGCTGCCCACAATTATTCGAGACGGATAGAGGTTATCTTTAAGGGCCTGCCCTTCTCTTAAAAACTCAGGAGAGAAAACAACTCGATCAGTTTTGAATTTTTCCTGAAGCGACTTTGTGTGGCCAACTGGAACAGTTGATTTAATGACCACTAAAGCGCGCTTATTAATACTAAGAGCATCCTCAACCACAGCATCGACAGAACTGGTGTCAAAACGATTTGTGCCGGTATCATAGTTCGTGGGTGTTGCCACAATAATACAGTGCGCGCCTTCATATGCATCTTGCTTGTCCAATGTGGCAGTCAAAGAGAGTGACTTTTCGGCCAGGAATAACTCAATTTCAGCATCTGCGACCGTGGATTGCTTGCTGTTAATCTTGCCGACTCTTGTCGCATCAATATCCAGCACCGTGACATCATTGTGCTGAGCCAGCAACACCGAGAGCGACATCCCTACGTAGCCGGATCCAACCACTGTTATTTTAGTTTTTTTACCCAAGATGATTAAGCTCTTTATTATTTACATTAATGTTTATTGATTGTCTTTTATAGATTTCAGAAATTCCAGAAATCCTTCTTTTTTAAAATCTAATACTCAAAAAAGGCTACACACCAATATCCAGCTACCAAACGTCTACTATGTCGAATCAAACTCAATCGCATTCAGCTGAAAACCAAACTACCCCATAATCCTAACAACTAAATCAGTTACGCCGAGTCACTATCCATCGATTCTTTCTAAAAGGAACCCAATACGCCAGGATTGAGTTGATTAGTATCGTCCAATGATTTTTTCAATTGAGCCATCAGATTCCGCTCCATTGGGTCTCGCAGAATATCTGCCAACACAATTTTTGTTCGGCCGATCCCATGTTCTGCCGCAAAACTGCCTCCCATCACGGTGGCCAATTTACTCAATTTGATGGCAAATTCACTATCGAGACCCAAAAAATCTCGCCTCCCTAAGGGTGGCGAAAGATTATAGTGAACATTGCCATCTCCTAGATGACCAAATACATTGATTGTCACCCCTTTAAGGACCTCACTGCACACATCATTCGCTCGATCTAAAAAATCAACTAATTGGCCAGGAGGAACTGAAAGATCATGCTTGAGCTGAGCGCCAAGTCGGCGTTGCCCCTCTGGCTGCTCTTCACGCAAACGCCAAAAGACCGCCCTCTGCGCTTCTGACTTCGCTAGCGCTCCATCTACAACTATTCCCTCACCCATACCCCACTGCATGACCTCGTTTAGTATAGAGTCAAGCGGCACTTGCATCGAACCTGAGCCGGCTTCTACGAGAAGATAAAATGATGCTCGACTTTGTAATGGAAAAACAAGCCCAGGGATATTTTCAAGGGCAATACCCAAACCAACATCCGAAAAGAACTCCATTGCGGACAGAAACTCTCCACCCTCCGCTCTTAATTTTGATGCCAATTTAAGCAGCCCTGACGCATCTCTCACCGCGAGCAAAGCAGTGAACTGTTGCTTCGGTTCAGGTGATAGCTTTAGTATGGCTCGCGTCACGATCCCAAGAGTGCCCTCTGATCCACAGAAAAGTTTCCGCAGCTGATAGCCTGCATTGTCTTTCTGTACGGCGCGCATCCCGTTCCATACCGTGCCATCAGCTAGGACTACCTCCAATCCTAGTACCAAATCTTGCATCATTCCGTAACGAAACGCATGACTACCACCAGCGTTTGTAGCAATCAAACCACCAATCTGCGCACTTCCCTCAGAGCCTAGGTGCATTGGAAAAATCAAGCTTGTCCCTTCCAAAGACTGATGTAATTGCTCCAGAATAACCCCAGCCTCCACCGAGATACTGCCGCTGGATAAGTCTGGAGATGAGATCGCATTCATGCGGCTAAGCGAGAGAATTACGCCTCCGGGTTCACCAAGGACTCCTCCCCCAACAAGGCCAGTATTACCGCCTTGGGGAACCACTGGAACGCCCTCAGCGCAACAAAGGCGAAGCACTTCAGCCACCTCAGCGGTTGATTTTGGGCGAGCCACACCCAAGGGAGCTTCACCATACTGATCCAACCAATCTCTTTGCCACGGCAGGCAATCTTCAGGGCCGATCCAGCCCTTGGGGCCAAGCAGCGCCATAAGTTTTTTAGACAATACATCCACTATTGGATTCCCAGATGAGTCAATTTTTGTAAAATGCAGTCACACTCGGTGATTCGATAACGACTAAGCTTAAAGAAAGGTTCACACAGGCATAACATCCGATAATAGCCTTTATCGAATCCTACCAACCATTCTTTTCAATCAGTGCTTTAATAACCTGCCGGGTGTCAGGATCACGCATGCCCACCGCTAAGTTTGCACTCAAAAAGCCCTGCTTGTTGCCACAATCAAAGATGCCTGCGTCGGTCTCAAAGGCATTTAACCCGTCACGCTTAAGTAACTCATCCAGCGCATCGGTCAGCTGTATCTCACCACCCACACCGGCAACGGTGGTCTCAAGCAGATCTAGCACTTTAGAGGGGAGAATATAGCGACCCAGCACGGCTAAATTGGAGGGCGCATCCGTTGGGGAGGGTTTTTCAACCAAGCCCTTTAGGGGGATACTTTTAAAGGGCTCACTCGCCGCTCCATTTAAGTCAGCAACACCGTAATTCTCAATCGCCTCTGAACTAACCCGCTCCACCATCACCTGGCCTACACCGGTATCATTCCAGGCATCGGTCATGGCGCCAAAGCTGTAGTTTTGATCATGCGATTCTTGATCAAGCACCAGAACATCGGGCAGCAGCACCGCAAAGGGCTCGTTATTTAATAAATGTTTTGCACAGAGAACCGCATGACCTAGACCCAGCGCATCACTCTGCCTAACGGATGTCACTGTGACATGACCGGGTATGATGTTTTTAACCGTGCCCAGAATGGTCTCTTTGCCCTTCTTTTCTAGCCGATGCTCAAGCTCATAGTGCGCATCAAAGTGATTCTCGATCGCCTCTTTGCCGCTTCTTGTGACCAGTATGATTTCAGTGATGCCCGCCGCAATGGCCTCTTTGACCACGTGCTCGATAATGGGACGATCATACACCGGCAATAATTCTTTTGGGATCGCCTTGGTCGCAGGCAGCATGCGTGTGCCAAGCCCTGCTACTGGGATAACCGCTTTTTTAATGTTTGCTATCATGATTTACCCTTCGGTAACCGCCCAATCATCGTTATCGACTATTAACTACCGACTGCACTATAACCCGAGCACTATATCCCGAGTACTATAACCCGAACTTTGACCTTATAGCGTCAAACTCTGATGATTCAAGTCGTGGTCCAAACTGAGCAACGACCCTTGCGGCACAGTCATTAGCAAGACCCGCCGCCCAGGCATAACTTTGGCCTGAGGTGATCGCGTATAAAAAAGCGCCAGCGAACATGTCCCCAGCGCCATTCGTGTCGATCGCCTTGGCCTCAACACCCTTAGATTGATTCACAATATTGCCATCAAAGGTAATGGCACCATTAGCGCCATCGGTAATGGCAAAGGTCTTGGTGACCTCCTTAAGCGCTTCTGCGGCCGTCTCAAGCGACTCGGTGCCCGTAAAGGCCATTGCCTCGTCTTTGTTGCAAAAAATAAGATCCACGCCACCGCCTATCACCTCGCGTAGCGCATCACCAAACACAGCCACCACAAAGGGGTCTGACAAGCTGATCGCTACTTTTACGTTATTCGCCTTAGCAGCCTCTACCGCGGCCTTGGTCGCCAATGTTCGAGCCTCGTCAGTGACCAGATAACCCTCAACGTAGAACCACTCTGAATCAACCAAGGCTGCCTGATCTATCTCACGCGCTGACAAGGCCTCACTGGCACCCAAAAAGGTGTTCATGGTGCGCTCTGCATCCTCGGTCACCATCACCAGGCACTTACCTGTGATGCCTGACTCTTGACCTGCAGAATGAAACGCTACGCCAGCATCATTTAAGTCACCAATGTAAAACTCACCATTGCTATCATCAGCGACCTTGCCACTGAAGAACGTTTTAGCCCCTAAAGAGCTGGCGGCGACCACTGAGTTACACACTGAGCCGCCGCACTTGCGCAGCATGTGAGTGTTTTCAGAGGCAAGGGCCACCAGTAATTCGGCCTGTCGTGGCTCATCGACCAGCGTCATGACACCCTTGTCGATCTGGGCACTGGCCAGAAACGCATCAGAGACCTCAACTTCGGTGTCCACCAGCGCCGCGCCGATACCATAAATATTGTATGTTGCCATTTAAAGACTCACTTATTACTAAAATTTTGCTGTTGTCGCACTTCTTCCTGTAACTGGGCGATTTCTTGTTGTAATTCGCTGTATTCACGCTGCTTTCTGACCAAAAACCTAGCCGTAATGGCGGCTTTCTCAGCAATGCCCATTGGCGTGAGCAGGTAGGCATAGCCCCACTTGCTGTTCGACTTCTGAAAGTTATCTAGCTTGACCCAGCCCACATCAATAAGAGACTTCACCAAGTAGTGGGTCTTACCCAAGCTTACGCCCAGCTCCTCAGCTAGCTGTCGCTGAGTAAGGTCGGGTTGCTGCTCAAGTATTTTGAGCGCGCGATATTCGAGCTCTTGGTTGGTCATAGGGCATAAGGTACTATATTTTATTTAGCCAGGCAGGCTACCGCAGAACCCTGTCGTGACAGAGATCCAAAAAACATTACCATTCGCGAACACGCTACTAAATTATTTAGTGTTCACAGTATGAACAAGGTAGCATAAACGCATAAAATTGTAAAATTATTACAGCGGTGGAATTAACCCTCTACGCCTCAGCCAGCCTCGTATACATCCGATTTCGAGCACCTGTAGCAACAAATACCGTGGCATAAATTGCGCACTGGAGGGCAAAAACGAAGACCCAGTGATGACTATCCAGCGGAATGGCGTCGTACACATAAAAACACAACACCAGGCCTGAACTCATACCGGCTATAGAGAGACCGGTCGCTGAGTTGGCCATATTTTTAGAGCTAAAGCGCCGCTTGTAGAAGACATGAACGCGATTATGCAGATGATCATTATCCGGCGCGGTAATGGACTGACCACTGCGGATCCTTCGGCCAATGCTGACCACAAAATCAACACACGGATAAAAATATAGCGCGGCGAGAAACGACAGCGACACAACGTCGCGACTTAGGGCCACGAGCCCACACAATAACATGGCCGCGCCAATACCATAGGAGCCCGCATCCCCCAAAAAAAGACGGCCCGAAATGACATTAAAGATCAAAAACAAACTCGCGCCATAGAGGCAGGACTGAAGGGCAACACCATAACCCCCAAGACCAAGGGTCTCATTGGAAAAAATAAGACAGGTGATGGTAAAAATACCTGACAGCAGACCATTGGCACCATCAACGGTATTCACGGCGTTAATAAAGCCCACTGAGAAAAAAAGAGTCATTGCTAAAGCGAGCCAAGAAAACCCTAGAAGCCAATCAACGCCGGGGATCCCCACACTGTTCGGCACTAAAGAGGGTAACAACAAGAACACAACCAAGAGCAGGAGAGCCTTACTGATCAAACGCCTCCTTGGCGAGAGGCTTCCGTTGCGCAGATCTTCTAACAATCCTAAGAAGAAACAACCCCACACTCCCAACCAGAGCGGCCAATAAAAGCCGAGCGGCGCATTGATATTTCCCCCACGATACCCACTCAACAATAGGAACGCCATAGAGACCAAAACAGCAACGGCAACGGCAACGCCACCCAACCTAGATGCCTTAATCTCTGCAATACCATGCTTGTCTGTGGACTCGGCAGCATAACTCTGCATCGTCATCCACTGCATCATTAAGATAATAACAAGACCGCTAATACCAAAGGCTGCTGTCGCTATAAGAAGCATAGCAGTGAGCTTATAAAGTTCGCGCTTAGAAAGAATAAATGAGCTCAAAGCTTCAGTCTCGGAGTGCTTCCACATGTACTAGCGAATCTATGGAATATAGTATAATTAGAGAATAGTATAACCGATTTGTGTGGCGTTAGCCTACCAAAAACCGCGTCTTCGGCGTTTAGTTCACGTTAAACAGACGAGTTATGACATATATTACCTATCTCGACACCACGTATTGACTAACGCTACGGTTTAATCCTGTCAGGTAAAAAATAACGCCATAACCGAGCCATTGGAACAAAAAAAGCCAAGCCCAAAAATTGCTCGTCACTAACCACCATTGATTTAGGTATCCCGCCAGAGCAAGCCCTGAGGAACCGGCTACTACCAGCAGACCGGTCATGGAGTTAGCCAGCGTTTTTGAGGGTAACCACCGCTGAAAATGATAATGAATACGATTGTGTAGATGATCATTGTCCGGCAAGAAAATTGAGCGTCCAGCCGTGTAGCGACGAACTAAGGTGACCACAAAATCGATGCACGGGTAAGCAAATAGGCACGCCAAGAAGCCGGCTGAAAAAACGTCCTGACTAAACAGATATAGCGCTGAAATTGCTAGGGAAGCACCCAAACCATAGGCCCCAGTATCGCCAAGAAAGAGTCGCCCTGAAATAACATTAAAAAGGGTAAATAGTGCACAAACCGTCATCATAGCCGCATAAACGAACTCGCTTGTGTTCAAATAAAACAGGCCATACGCAATGGTCATGATGCCTGACATTAATCCATTAGCGCCGTCAGCCATATTAACCGCGTTGATAAAACCAACACAGAAAACGACAGTGAAAAACCAACCAACAACGGGGACGGTCATTAAAGCGTCAAGACCGGGGAGTCCAAGATCAAGAGGGATTAATAAGGGCCAAAAAGCGATGGCAATGGCAAATATTCCTAGCTCTGCCAATAACCTAAATCGAGGAGTCAAGAGGTTGTTGCGCAGATCCTCTACTAGCCCAAGACTTGCACAGCACCCCACTGCGAACCAATCAATCCAGTAAGGCCCTACAGGCCCACCGGACGTCTCACCCATGTAGCCATTAGAATAGCCGGCTAACATTAACCCTAACCAGCTGAAAAATATCGCAGCACCGCCAAGTCGAGAGGCATTCACTTGAGCAATACCATGCTTATCGGCAGGATCCGCCGCATAACTCTGCAGTGTTATCCATTGAAAGCAGAGCATGATGATTAGGCCCGTCAGGCCAAAGAATATAACCGCCAGCAACATCACTACTGACAGTTTTACGAGGTCCTTTTTTGTCACAACAAAAAGAGACTTACCCATGCTCTAACCCAATATAGCTAATAACTCAGTCTCCATTAAGCATAAATACTGACATTGACCCTTGTAACGACTTCGCCTCTATTACGTTGACTACTAACCCTATAAACTTTGGTGATGCGCCGGCTACTTCATAAATCAACTAATAACTGTATAACGGCTAATCAGACTTTTTCGTATAGTGCATGATAAGTACTAGTAATACCGACAGCATACCGCCCAGTAGCGTACCTAAAATACAAATTAAGGCCCGCTTAGGTTGAGACTTTAGCTCCGGTACCATGCTTGGGCCTACAGCTACAAATACATAGTCAGGACTGGCCTCGGCTAACATTTTGTTTTTGGTTTGCTCTTCAATAATGGTGTAGAACACTTCTTGCATTTCAGCGATGGCGGTTTTTTCAATCTGCTCTTGCAAGTAGTTGATGTTTCTAGTGACTTTATCTATCTGCCGTTGCTGCATAAAACGGTTAATCGACTCGACATACATATCGACCCATTGCTTAGCGATCTGGGGAGAGTAGTACTCAATAGATACCGAGACTAAACCTGATTTTTTATCTTCGGAGACGCTCAGCATTCCGCTAAACGCCTGAAACAATTGCCAACTGCTAGGGAGCTTAATGGCTCCAGACTCATCTTCGAGCAACCACTTACTCGTTCCTACGTCATAAGCATCGTTATTGATTTCTAGGGTATTGGACCCTTTACTCCAGCCCTCTGCGGCATAAACTTCTACGGCAATATTGTTATCGGCAATAAAGCCTTCAATATAGCTCCAGGATTTCATGATTTCTTGTGCTATCTGCGCCTCACCACTCTCGCCGCCGCCTAAACTAACGCCTGCTAAGGACGCAAGCCCACCCAACTGACCTAAGGCGCCAGAGAGGCCGCCGCCGTCTGATTGCGCAGGTGCAAGCAGCGCCGTGGCTTTATACTGATTAGGCACTGACAGGGCATAAATGACGGACGCTACTACACACATAGCGGTAATAGCGATGATCTTTACTTTACCCGCCCACAGCACGCCGAATAGTTCACGGAGATCGATTTCATCATCATATTGAGAGTCATTCTGGACGTCATTTTGCACGTGGTTATTCCTTAAAGTTCACTGTCGATTTTAACGGCTATGGATTACTACTGAACGAATTAATAGCGGCTGCACCCAAGGATAGCTGATAGATAATAGTGGATACCTCTGCCAGTAATGCTACCCCGTTAATCTTTGAGTCATCTGTATCCAAAGGCACAACAATGGTATCTCCAGGGCCAATATTAGCATTTGCTGACCGGAATTTGAAAAAGCCACGACTTGGCATAAGCACCTCCCCATTTGCCTTGACCACATAAATACCCCGCTTATCTGCAGTAGATTTTATGCCGCCACTTTGATTCAAGTAGTCGTCTTGGGAGAATGTAGGATCAAACAGATACGATGTTGGGCGCTGGACTTCACCAATAACCGTGACTTCCTGACTGAACTTGGGGACTAGCAACCGATCATTCGACTTAAGGACAATATCGTCAACACTGAAATCAATAATGCCTGCGAGAGGAATCACCAAGCGACCCAACGCCTCAGCAGACGTCAGTGACTGTATGGCGTCACGCTGCAGGGCTAGTCGTTCATTATCAATAGCAACATCAGCGTTAACGTCTCTACGCGCATCGGTGTTTAAATCATCATTAAGTGCGCCAGCCAAGCGGTCTAACTCATTTTGTTCACGCTCTTTTAACGCTTCCCTTAAAAAAATGGAACCCCCGGCAAAAGCCTCGTCCGTCAAGCCACCCGCTCTCTGGATGATAGAACTTAGCCCCTCACCCTTTTCGAAGACGTAGGTACCCGGGAAAACAAATTCTCCTTCAAGGGTAATAGATTCTGTCTCTCGATAGCCTGGTATGGTGCGGAACTCAACATAATCCGCTGGGGCTAACACTGAAGAGGCTGAGCGGGTAAGATCTGTAATCAGTATCGACGTAACTGCGCTGTTAGGGTTCGATAGATCTAAACGAGAAATTTCTGCCGATTGTGAATAAGCCGATTCAATCAGGCCACCGGAAAGATTAATCAAATCTCCCACAGACATTCCTTTGACTAAGGGGTATTCTCCTGGGAACCTAACCGTGCCGCCTGAGACAACAATTGCGGGCAACGCATCAATACTCGCCTGACGCTTTAGGTTTTTCATATAAGGAGCCAATACGTCTGCCCTGTCTTGATAGTCCGAAAGCACCACTAATTGGTCTCGAGACGCTAACGTAAGATTATCCTCTGCAGCATCATCCGAAAGAATACTGTCTAGACTCACTATCAGCACCTCGATATCGGCACTATTTGATAGCTCTCGAACTAAAAGTGCGACATCCAAGTCGGTATCGGGATTTAATTGATCTCTATCCGAAATAACGTCAGAGACTCGCATCCCTTCACGCCAAGAAAAATCACCGGCATGACGAACCGCCCCAGACAGTGTGACAATATCTTTTTTGTAGTCGGTAATGGCATCTACCGCTAAATGGTCGCCTCGACGCAATGCCAAAGAGCGGTCGACGGCTGTGGTCAAGTCAATATCAACGACGGTCATAAAGCCATCTGCATTAATCCGCTGTAGCCGTGCACTTTGGGCAAACGCCTTGGGCCCCATGCCGCCAGCCAAATCAATAAGACTCTGAGCAGATTCACCGCCCTTTAACTCATAAATCGCAGGGCGCAATATTTGGCCTTCGATAGACACTAGATCACCCACCGTTGGGATATAAATGACGTCGGCTGCCTGCACACGAATATCATTACTAGTGTCCCCGAGCAGCAAAAGATCATACAGATCCAAGGTGGCAACAACGTTGCCCTGCCGCTTAAGCTGAATATTACGTAAAGAACCAATATCACTGACACCGCCGCTGCTCACTAATGCATGTGTGATCGTAGAGAGGGACGACACCGTGTACGCACCTGGCTTAAAGGCTTCGCCCAAGACAAACACCTGCATAGATCGCAGTGAGCCCATGCTAATACTAACTTGGGTTCCTATGATCTGCGCGGAGATTCGTGCTTGGAGCATCTCTTTGGCCTCACCATAGTTTAAGCCGGCCAAACCAACAGGACCCAACTGTGGAAAGTCCACAAAACCTTCGCGGTTTATTTCAAGCGAAAATGTATCATTTGTCTTGCCATAAAAAAGAATATCTAAGGTATCCCCCGGTCCTAATAAATAGTCTGATGACACAGGAATACTGGCTGCAGGGGCAAAGGTAGTTGGCGCATTGGCAAATAGATCATAACCAAATGGCTTTAAGCTTGATGCTGGTGCTGTCTTGCCAACGCCAGAAACAGCAACCGGCGCTACGGCGACTGCAATATTAGTCTCAGAGGAGACTGTATCTCTGGCCACCTTAGGCGCCGCTGGCACAGCAGCCTTAGCCGCAGACATCGCAGGTAGCTCACGACAGAGTTCGTCAACATCATATCCAGCCTGCGCGGCCATAGCCTTGTTGGCGGGGGTCAGATTACCGCACAACTCTTTAATATCACCGAGTCCCTGTGAAAGCGCACTTCCCGAAAAGAAAGAAGCGCTCATAGCAATACTGAGGAGCCAACGTTTGGAAGTGTTAAAAGGTGTCATAGTTCCGTTATCTCTGGTGATCAGGGTTAAATAATAAATATCTGGAAATTCATTTTAACTTAGTTAAAGTCATTGCGTTATAGGCATTATCTACTATTTGCCGAATAATCGAAATACTGCCATCCTCAGCCACTAAAATACTATTGCTGTAGGCAATGCCCGCTTCGCATGATTGAGAAAACTGTATTTTCCCTGACTGCTGCTGGCGGACCCACGCCAAACAGCTGTGGGCGGCCAAAGTGCGCTTACCTTGCAAAAATGTGCGCTCACTAGCTATATCTGAAATTATATACTCTGCCCTGCGGGAGCCCATAAGCTTAAATTTTCTAATCGACCAGCCATCAAAAAATATCTCATCGCCCGCACGGTTAGAAAAAAGAGTTCCTTCTGGGAGAGAGACAGCATAGACCACCGATTGATAATCACCGTAACGAACCGACCAGCTATTGTCGACCAACTCCAGTTTTGGACGACTAAACTGGGCAACCAAGCCCGATAACTGGCTCGACTGGATCTGCACGTACTGACACCCGCTAAGCAGCATGACCGATGCCAACCAGATAACGTGCTTCAACAACATCATGGAAACATTCTCTCAGTTAGATCACTAAAGGCATCGTACCGCGCGTATCTAGTATCCCACCAAATATTACTACTAAAGTTTTCTAGGCGCTGCCCACCATCGCGTTGAATGGGCCTGATGCGCGCTGAATAAGAGCCGCGGGTATTGCTACCCAAAAGCGCGTCAAATGGAATCTTGAAGTACATCCCTTTATCAAAACTACCTTCACCAAAGTCATCAAAGGGGACATCTGTAATAGTCGCCCAGAGCCCTACCATCCAACCATTATTAAAGGATCTTCTCACTTCTAATGTGGCGCCTACGTCTTTGGCGAGATATTTACCCGCATGAACCGCGACATCGAAATTATAAAAGGGTGAAGCCCAATAGACACTGGCAAATGCGGTGGTTGTTTGATAATCAAGATGCTTAAACGTTTTCTCGTAACCCCTCTGACGTACCCAATTGGCACTGAGGCCATAGGCCAAGCGGGACTGAAAGGGCTGATACAACAGTTCACCCCCGACGCCGCTATACATTTCTTCTAAGACACCGCCAAACACATGGTAATGCAAATCCTTACTAGCGCTGCCACGCTTCTCCATGTACAAAGCATCTAGACCGGTCGCTCCCTCTGTTAGATACCTAACAATATCAGATCGGACATGAGGCAAGATTGAATCTGAAGCCCGGCCGCTCTCATCAAAATTATTGGTGATATCGGCACCATAGACAGACCGTAAGACCCATGATTTAGGAAGAACCACGGCTGCCTGAATCTTCGCATAAAGCTGATAGCGCGCTGGATCATCTGGATCAAATAACTGAAGCCGCGTTGCCAAATTAACATCGAAAAATAGCTTTTTCTGGTCAAAATCAGTTTTCCGTTGCGGGACAGTCAAATGGCGTCCAGGCAGAATACTAATCTGCCGCTCCATTAATTGCTTATTTTGGCCATAGGCTAGGGACGGTCTGCGCATTTGTATCGACTGCATACGATGCCCCTCTTCTTCGATAACGAATCTAAACGTATTGACCGATGAGGGGATATGAAGGTCCGCTAAAACGCTCATTTTGGCAACTGCATCTGCCCAAAGAGCATAATCACTATTGCCGATCACCAGAGTCGCCGTGTGAGAAGGATCATCAATGCTCGCCTCGAGTAATAAAAGACCAGAACGCTCAGCGTCAAACAGCAACATGTCATACCAGTCCCGTCGACTGAGAACGCGAGGCAGCTCTTCGTCTGACACATCTAAGCTGGAGGTGAAGCGAGGAGTCGCTCGCCTCGGCGGGAGTGATTTAGTATCTAGAGCCGCCGAAAGCTCAATACCCCACTCTTGCTCGTGCTGGCGCGACAATGAAAGGGACACACCCGGCAGAACGTCCCATTTTACGGCAGCACTCAAGGGGCTTTTAGGCCTTGGCACCCCATGGGAGCGAAATGCTCTTTCATATTGATCGGGATTGTATTCAAGCATTAGCGACAACGGCAACGAGTCAAACTGATAGGCCGCACCGCCAAAAAAACCTGCCTTTTTGCCCCTAAAGAATGCGCCGCTTGATAACTCTCCACCCAAACCAAAATCAGTGTCGCGGATTGCAAATCGATCTGAGAGTTGAATCAACGGGTTGTTGATATGGCCATTGCCGGCTAAGCGGCCCCAACCCATACCAAAAGTGAAATCAAAATTGCCTACCTCTTTAGACGCCACCACATACTCTGAACCGACAAAACCCGTGCCTACCAAGTCACGTATTCCCACCGCCACCTGCGGCAAGTAGTCCTGCTCAGACCAAAGCTTTAATTTCGCTTCATAGTTTCTATCGTAGAAAAAAAAGTCGTTATACCCCGTATACCGAAAGGTTGCCTCCAGCCATGGCGTGGCCTGATAGGTGACGGCATAAGAATTAGTTCGTGATTGAATAGCGGCGGTGGCGGTTAGAGTGCCATCGGCCGACATGCGGGCCGTTGGAATATCGATTAAACCGGTAACGCCAAAATCTGAGGCCCATGAAGGCAGCACGGTGAAAGCAAAAATAATGACTGGAAATGCTTTTGACATCGATACTCAGACTTCCATGACTTTTAAACAAAAAAGGGCATCTACGATGCCCTTTAATCCCGGAATTACAAATTAATCGTATTAGGTTCCGGTCGAACTGGTCGACGAAGTACTTGTAGTACCTGTAGTACCTGTAGTACCTGTAGTACCTGTAGTGCCTGTAGTACCTGTAGTACCTGTAGTCCCTGTAGTCCCTGTAGTCCCTGTAGTCCCTGTAGTCCCTGTAGTACCTGTAGTCCCTGTAGTCCCTGTAGTCCCTGTAGTACCTGTAGTACCTGTAGTACCTGTAGTACCTGTAGCATCTACGGTTCCAGTAGTACCAGGATTTCGAGTAGTTCCAGTAGTCCCAGTAGTTCCAGAGGTTCCAGACGTTCCAGAATTGTCAGTAGTCCCAGTCGGAGCCGTCGTGCCTGTCGTACCTGAGGTTCCAGTAACGCCGGCTTGGGAAGCCTCACTCTTAGAGACCTCAGCTAATATAGCAGTACCCACCAAACCTACAGCAATTGCGGTGGGCAGTGAGACAGCCGCCACCGTTCCTGCAGCGACCGGAGCGACCGCAACAGCTTGACTGTAACCAAGTTGGGGCAATGAGATAACTAACGCAGCTGCCATCACAATTTTTAGCTTTTTAAACATCCTTACTTCTCCTGACTCGAGCTTCATTTACTCGACGTTAGTAGCAAACGTAAACCTACCATTTGCTCATCAATCCTAGACAACCTGTCGGTATTTTGCACTCAAACTACCTATTATGCAAAGCCAAATTTAAAACATTGCATTAACAACGTCTTCTCTCAAGGGATTCAGCGGAGCTTACCCGTCATTAACATGCTTCAAAGTGAACTGGCGTCTATTAATTAGCGCCCACACTCCATGCCATATAATTCAAAGCCACCTGCTAAGCTTAGCCCAATGAACACAAAACTTCTTGCACTCACACGGCGAGGGATTTAAAAAGCATCCTTTATCCACGTTAAAGCGCCTACCAGGTCAGCCTATCCATTACACTAACTCGTGACTGTCGAGATTTCTAATTCTTGTATAATCGACACGTTAACCCTCAATGTGTTGAGCTGAGTCAACAGCAAAACAAAGAGGACCGCATTATACTTATACTTAGGTGTATAACAACTGCCAAGCAATCAATAAAAATTGGCATTTCAAAATATTACTTTAGACAGACTTTACTTTAAATAACAGGGTCGCTAACTGCGGAAAGGCTTGAAAATGCAATAGACGCCTTAACCTGTTGATTTAACATGGTCACCAACAGTAGTGCTCTATTATTTCCATCTGACTGATAAAAGACCGCATTAAGACCTCGAAACGGGCCATCCATAATATTCATTTTCTCACCCGCCTTGGGCAGGCTGGACATAATTTGATCTTTTTGTACCGATGCCCGATCTTTTAACTGATCAATTAAGTCTGAGGGCACTTTGATCGGCGCACCGCCAATACTCACAAAGTTACTAACCCCGCGAGTGGATCGAATACTCGTTGCTGAGGCCGAAGCTCCCCCTACGTGAACAAAAAGGTACCCGGGAAATAAAGCCTCTAGCGCCTTAATTCTCTTGCCACGAGAAATTTTTTCGACGCGAATCATCGGGCAGAAACAGACAACAGCTTGCCGTTCTAAGTTCTCAGCAGCCCGCTGCTCTTGCTTCACTTTGGTCTGCAACAGGAACCACTGCATTTCACTTGTCATTTGGGCAACCACTAGTGACTATTCTCTAAGATCGTCAAGAGTTCTTTCTCACGACGCGCTAATAACAAGGTATCAGCTCTAGTTTCGAGATTCAAACGTACCAATGGCTCAGTATTACTCATCCGCAGATTAAACCGCCAATCAGCAAACTCCATAGAAATGCCATCAGTTTCATCGATGACTAATGCATCAGCTTCATAATGTCGGCGCACCCTATCAATTGCTGCAGCAGGGTCTGCAATAGACCGGTTAATTTCCCCTGGCGAAGGGTAAGCCACCATCATGGCACCAACAAGTTCAGAAAGAGACTTGCCGCTCATACTTATTAATTCCATTACCAGCAACCAAGGAATCATGCCGCTGTCACAATAAAAGAAATCTCGAAAATAGTGGTGCGCACTCATCTCGCCGCCATAAACGGCATCCTCGAGACGCATTCGCTCTTTAATAAAGGCATGCCCAGTTTTTGATTGAACCGCATGGCCACCGTTTTTAGCAACCACATCCACGGTATTCCACGTTAACCGAGGGTCATGGACAATTTTTGCGCCGTCGTTTTTGGCTAAAAATGCCTCTGCAAGAAGCCCGACAATGTAGTACCCCTCAATAAAGTTACCCTTCTCATCGACTAAAAAGCAACGATCAAAATCGCCATCCCACGCTATACCCATGTCTGCGCCATGTTCTAGCACAGCATCAATGGTTGAGGCTCTGTTCTCATGCAATATAGGATTAGGAATGCCATTAGGGAAAGTGCCGTCAGGCTCATTATTTACCGTGACCAACTCAATGGGTAGGTTAAGACTGGCAAACCGTGACTCTATGGCATCAACAACCGGACCGGCTGCGCCATTACCGGCGTTCATGACGAGTTTAATGGGTTTAATCGAAGGCAGATCTATGTAGCCGCAAAGGTGGTCTATATAATCATCGAGAATAGACAGTGTTTTATACGCACCCCGATTACCCACCTCTACTGCTGGAAAATTGTTCGCTTCAGCAAGTGCTTTAATATCAAGCAATCCGGTATCTGAACTGACTGGTCGAGACCCCTCTCGAATTGGCTTCATACCGTTGTAGTCAATTGGGTTATGACTAGCGGTGACTTCAATACCACCGCCCGCCTGCAAATGTGATGTCGCAAAATAAACCTGTTCTGTGCCCACCATACCAATATCTATGACATCGCTACCGGCATCGCGTATACCTTCACTGAGCGCCATTTTAAGGGACTCACTGGTGAGCCTAATATCGCCCCCTAAAACAACATTTTTGGGCTTTAAAAATTCCGCATAGGCACGCCCAATGCGGTAAGCGATAGACTCATCAAGCTGCGTGCCCAGCTGACCTCGAATATCGTAAGCCTTAAAACAGGTTAGTTTTTCCATATACTTTTTCTCGTCCTTTTTCTTTAGAATGCAATTATTAAGTGGCATGAACCATTAGAGCCGCGCAGTTTATCTTTTTTTTTGTCCGCATGTATTCAAAAATCAATAAAATGGCCAAACCATCGGTACAACAAAAATAACCGTTATGCCGACCAAAAGACTAAGGCCAATACCAACCTTAAAGTAGTCGCCAAAATGGTAACCACCCGGACCTTGCACCATTAAATTGGTCTGATACCCCACTGGACTCAAAAAGCTTGCTGAGGCACCAAACATTATGGCTAGCGCAAACGGCAATAGACTGGCGCTAAGTTCAGTACTAATAACTTGCGCGATAGGAAACATTAAAACTGCAGCTGCATTATTAGTAATCAACTCGGTTGCGAGCACCGTAGCGATATAAAGTAATAATAAATTTAAGTAGGGATTCACACCTCCAACAGACATTAAACCGTGGGCTGCGATCTCTGCTAAACCCGTTTTTTGTAATGCTAAGCCAATTGAAAGCGATGCGCCAATAGCCAGCAGCACGCGCGCGTCCACGCTGCGCTGAGCAAAATCCAATGAAATACATCCGCACGCACCCAGTGCCACCACTAACAGCATTGCCGCGGACATTAGCGGCATCAACCCCGAGACTACCGCCATTAAAAATAGACCCAACAAACCCAGCGTTACTGGCGCCTTGTCAGTATCAGGAATACTCAGATCATCTAAACGACTGAGCAGTAAAAAGTCACGGCTATAGCGATACCGTCGAACAAAACCACGAGCCGCCTCAATTAATAGTGTGTCACCAGCACGCAAAGTGATACTGCCGACTTTTTGATTGATTCGCCGACCATTGCGGGACACCGACAAAATAACGCAATCAAAACGGGTGCGAAAACTGGAGGCTTTTACCGTCTTACCTACCATGTTTGATACTGGCGCTACAATAGCTTCTACTAGTGCCCTAGAATTATTGGGAACCTCTAGTTTTAACAGCTCTTTCTCAGCAGTTTGTAGCCCAGGTAATTGACGCAATTCGGACACGGCCTCTGGTTGACCAACAAACACTAGAACATCATTGCCTTTTAATACTTCCTCAGGACCAACCGCTGAAATGGTACGCCCTTCAGATTGTATTTCGGCCAAAAAACTGTATTGCAAATGCCGTAGCCCGGCGTCAGCAATTGTCTTTCCTGACATTACTCCGCCTGCATCTACGCGCATGCTCACCGCATATTCGCGAATATCCGTTATCGGCGGTTCAGAGCCCTCATCCAACCTCGAAGGTAATAAACGATGTCCTATGAGCATAAAATAAATAACGCCCAGACCTACCAAAGGAACACCAATAACCGCTGGGCTAAATAATGTAAGAACATTAGCCTCAGTAGTACCCTCTAAAAGCCCCACCACTAAAATATTGGTACTGGTGCCAATCAATGTGCAAACACCCCCCAAAATTGAGGCGAAACTCAGTGGGATGAGTAATTTTGATATGGACAGGTTATGACGCCGCGCCCAGTCTTGCAGCATCGGAATAAAAATTGCCACCACGGGCGTATTACTAATGATTGAACTGATAAAAGCCACAGGCAACATAATCCGTGGCATTGCCCGACTCACCGAGCTGCTGCCGCCAAGCCACTTCATCACCCACCAATGTAGCGCCCCGCTCTCTTTAATGGCCGCAGAGACAATGTAGAAACAAGCAATAATAAAGATCGCCGGATTAGCAAACCCCTGCAGAGCTTCAATGGGTGAAAGCACACCGCCCACCAACAACGCGACCATAGTAACGGCTAGGGCTATATCCACAGCTAACCTGCCACTAAGTACAGCAACAAAGAAAACAGCGATAATAAAAAGGGTGGTAACTGCCTCTGCACTCATACTAATGATAATACCTTTTAGTTTCAGGCGTGTAGTGTAACCGTAATCGCGCTAATATAAAAAAACGGCCGATAAAGCGATCGCTAGAGTATTCTCAAGTTACCCGCTTACTCAATCATTAGAAAACATTACTTTGAACAAGACGAATTCATACTTTTTAATGATTTTTGTTTAAATTGACAATAGCGGAATCGATTACTATAGTGCCCGCCGCGAAACACTACTGAAACGCGGTAGACGATAACAAATGTGCTGGTTTGATAGCTCCATAATACAGACATTAAACTATCGGCAAGCACAAAGCGTTCGGGTCGATTAGATACTTACAATAGTTTTAAGATAAAGCCCAGGTGGCGAAATTGGTAGACGCGCTAGCTTCAGGTGCTAGTACTTGCAAGGGTGTGGAGGTTCAAGTCCTCTCCTGGGCACCATTTCATATCTCTAGATATATCCCTTGCTTAAAACAATGGCTTTTTGAATAATGCACTTTAGTTACTTAGAGACAGGCTTTAGATTAGTAGGCATTCTTAGTCTTCACTAGTCTGGCGATGTTTTAACTGCAAGCCTTGGAGAAAATAGCGTAGTACCTGATCCTGACATTGTCGATAATGTTTATGATCTGTCTTACGAAAGAAAGCGCTCAGTTCATGCTTGCTAATACTAAAATTGGCTAAACGCATTATTTCAAGTACATCATCAGCTTTCATATTGAGTGCAATTTTCAACTTCATAATAATAAGGTTATTGCTCAGTCGCTCTTCTGGCTTCGCTTGCGGTCCTTCGCGTTTTCCTCGCTTGTCGTTGATAAGACCATTGAGAAAAGCAGCCACTTCTATATCGGCGCACTCTTGAAAAGCAGGGTCATTATCTTTTTTCAGCCAGTCACTTATTTCGCCTCTAGTCGCGTCCCATCCAGCAGCAGCAAAAATAGAGATCATGCGTTGATCGCTAAGGTCAAAGATGTAGCGAAGGCGGCGAAGAACATCATTGTTTATCATAATATTGCTCGATTGTGGAACGATTGGCGGTAAATAAGAGGCGACTAGTCATCTCAAGGGCTACAACGTATTTATAAATCCAGATTACTACTGGAAACGACCATTAATACCTAAATAGGTCTCTTTAATTATAACCAGTTCCACCCTCAGCGTCGCGGAACCTTATTTTATAATTGAATAAATACCCATGCTTATTAATAAAATAAATTATCCATAACTGGCAGAGGCTACCCCTGTGATCAAATGTTTATTTAGAATGGAATAGGGTAGACTTCTTGATGAAAAAACTCATTAAAATAATAGAGGACCGATTACCATGACAAATCGACACCTAGCTTTACTTGCTGGACTAATAGTTTCTAGCATTTCCTTTGCTGAACACCATAAGGAATCACAAACACTATCACCAGTCGCTTCTGAGGGACAAGTCATCGTAGTGTACGAAGTGCCTTGTAGCAATATGGAAGCAGGGCTGGCCACGCTAAAAGCATTGATTGCTTATGAAGCGGAATCTTCGCCAATTGCCTATTCTTCGTCACCTGTAATGTTTAGGAAAGGAGTCATGGGGGCGGTTGACCTGCATCGCTCTGCATCGTCAATGGAGAAGGCGATAGCATGGCAAGAAGGTGATGCTCAATGGAAGGCTTTGCAGGCTAGATCGCTTGAAACTTGTAATGTAAGTATCGACGACCTCACAGCAACTATGATGGTTGCGCAGTAAGCTATAGTCTAGATCAATGGGTAAAGAGGGCTATAAGACCCTCTTTACCCATTGAAAGCGCCTTCCAAAACAGTATGCTTTTGCACCCAAAAAAATCACAAATACGTTGCTTTTATCGTCTTCCCATAATGCCTAAAAAGGTATTCTCAATTGCATCCAGTTTTTCTTTTCGCACATCTGCTTCAACACTGATTTCATTATCAAGAATCATCCAGCGTTTTGTCTTTGTATCATAGGCCGGCCATTCAGGAATAGTATCGCTATTAGGATTGCCATACTTTGCAAAATTTGTCCAGTAAGCCATCATAGTGTCTGTTAGCCTCTTGCCTGCCCTGTTAAGCCCTAGGTAGTGAGTGTCAAAAACAAAGGGGATTTCGGCCGCATGATGTGCGCCAGCGGTTTGCCCAACCCTAGATGGGGTTCGTCGGAACTGATAAACATAGACTGGTAGCTCTCGCATAGCATGCGCATCGGCCAGCAACCGAGTATGCACCCCGTAAGAATCATCACCCAGCATATCGGCTTCGCCAGACTTATAGCGCTCTGGGTCATCTAACCCATAGGCCTTTATCAACGCCTCAGAATCATCGCTAAATACCTCACGGAAGCGCGCTAACCGAGCGGGCAATTCACTCGGGAATTCATGGTTCATACGCGTTGCTCTTTGGTACCACTGATAAAAAAGTGACCCTTCATCAGCGTTGTAGCCAAGCAGTATTGGTACTGGGGCAGTCTTTTCATCAAGAATTAAATTAAGCACTCGGTCCGGTTGGACGTAACCATCAGCTACGGGTAAGAAAGCCCCTAAGAAACGGCGATCTGAAATAGCCGCATTCAAAATAGCATCACTTGAAATAGCTCTTAACTCTTGTGCGCTGGCAGTCATTGTGGCGAGCCCATTGAGCGCAAAAAAACTCTGACCAATCACTTCTGCTGAGGGTATTCCCCGAAAGCCTCGCTTAAGGCCAATGGGATGCCAAGAGTAAACGCCCGATTGCATGATAGCTTTGTGATACAGCCCATCTGCAAGCGGTGAAGCCATTAATTCGGATACTGCCTGCGCGCCTGCACTTTCGCCAAAGATGGTGACATTATTAGGATCGCCCCCAAAAGCCGCAATGTTATCTTGAATCCATCTCAAGGCAGCAATCTGATCCAAGATACCATAATTGCTGGACACCCCATTGGGATCATTTGCCGATAACGCGGGGTGGGCAAGATAGCCAAAAGGACCTAACCGATAGTTAGCAGTCACCAGCACAATACCTTGCTGCGGTAGCGTGGTAGATTGGTAGGTTGGCGATGATGCGGTTCCCGTTTGATGGCTCCCACCATGGAACCACACCATGACCGGCAGATTTTTTGCAGGTGCCATATTTAGTGTTGTCAGATTTAAAAATAAGCAGTCTTCGCTCATTGGTGACGGCGTATTGCTTGCCAAGGCACTTATTACCGCTTGTGCCTCAAATTCAGGCAACCCCTGCCCTCTAATAAGAGATTCTGTAAACAATGACAGCGACGAACTTTGCATGCATTGCGCACCAAACTCAGTTGCATCCTTCTCATCAGTCCAAGGTAATGGGTCGGCCGGCGCAGCCCAGCGCAATCGACCTAGAGGTGGCGCTGCAAACGGTATACCTCGGAACACCGCAAGCAGATCTTCATCCGTCTTTTGCCAAAGACCCGACAATCGTCCCTGCTCAACCTCAGTTTTAGGTGGCTCCAGTATCGTACTGGTATCAGTGGATAGAGTTTCAATAGTCGGCTGCCCAATGGGCATACACGACAATTGAAACAGGCAACAGATTACCAAAAGCGCGATTCGAAACATTACGACTCTCCTTGGGGAATAAGTACTCTGCGTTCATGTAACGTCATAACACAACCGGACACTCGTTCAGCGTCCGGTAAACAGCTCTAGGTTGCGTAGGCGAATGCAGGAATTGTTCGTCGAAAGCGAAGGTACATAAAGGCATACAGCAGCATTGCCACAATCGCCGCGCCTGCGCACATAATAAACACACCAGAGTAACCCAAATTCAAACCCAAAATCGAGGCCGCTAAATTTGGCCCAATGATCTGGCCAAGACCTTGAGCCCCAGGCATTAATGCGGCAAACCTACCGGTTTTATCGACATTAGCGATGGTGGACATCTGGTAGACATCAATGAAAATCCACAAGAAGTTGAATGATAAAACACTGATTAAGATATTTTTATCAGTAATACCGTTGGCCAACATGCCAACAATAACTGCCATAGTAACCAGAGTTACTAAAAGCGGCCTGAGCAGTCCGTAACGACTACTTAGTATTGTGGCGAACAAACAGCCAATAAGACTACAAAATGATGACCAAGTTAAGACCTGGCCCACCCACTCTGGATCAGCTTGATCAGAGGCGGCCGCCAACTCGATATAGGTCCAATAAGCACCAATATTAATATAAGTAATCACCATCGCGGCCAAACACAGCCATGGGACAAACTTAGGAACAGACTGAGCAGCTAAGGAATCAGCAGCAACCACTTCGGCAACCTCATTTGGAGCATGCGCTGGGATCCAACTAATAAATGGGATAGTCAGTAAAAAGCAAACAATGAACGTAGTATAAATGCCAGACATAGACAGCAATGGTAAAAAATGCATTTCCAGAGCTTGTGAAAACGCAAAGGCAAACAACATGGCGTTATAAGCGCGCGCGGGTTTTGAGCTAGCACCCAACGAAGAAACCGCCACTGCTGTGTAAATACCACTCCCTATACCTGACAATAATCTCAACCAAAGTACCTGGTCATAATCCACCACGCTAATACACAGCCCATTGGCCACCACCGCCAGTGAGAGCCCAATAAGGACGAGTAGTCGCCTATTAACCTTACCAATTAACATGGCCGTCACCACGGCTCCTATCGACAAGCCCCCTAAATCAGCACCGGCAACACGCCCCACTTCCACCTCAGAAAACCCCAGCAATGTGACCCAGGCGGTGCTAATGACCGGAATACCAACCAATACACCATAACCAATCAAGGTCATATAAAGACTAATAACGATCGATTTCCAACTATCAAATGGATTTTTCAGGCCCAGACTTTGTCCGCTAGCATCGCTCATTACAGTACCTCAGTTTTATGGGTGATTAATTTAGTTCCCGCGGCTTTCAAAAGCTCTAACAATGACAGCGCGCGTATCTGCAGGATCTATTACCGCATCAATTTCTAAATGCGCCGCTGCTTCGGTAGCTTTGCCGCGCTCATACATCTTATCGACTAACTGGTTACACAAGGCATCTCGCTCTTCACCCTCGGTAACGGCTTCAAGTTCTTTTTTGTAGCCTAAGCGCACAGCACCTTCCAAACCCATGCCGCCAAACTCACCGCTTGGCCATGAGGCACTATAGATTGGCTTGTGGAAGCTCCCGCCAGCCATTGCCATAGCACCCAGCCCATAACCTTTGCGTAAAAAAATAGTCACTAAAGGCGTTGTTAATTTGGCCCCGGCAATAAACAGCTGCGCCATGCGTCTTACCGCGGCTTCCTCTTCGCTGGCAGGTCCTACCATGAAGCCCGGGCTATCGCACAGAGACACTATGGGGATATCAAAATTATCACATAGCGTAATAAATTTGGCGGTTTTTTCAGCGGCTTCAGCATTAACCGCGCCGCCCAAGTAGCGGCAATCATTGGCAATAACACCCACGGCTCTTCCTCCAATGCGCGCAAAACCGGTAATAACCGCACACCCGTAGGCTTGAGATAACTCCAGAAAACTATCGCTGTCCACAATCTGAGTAATAACCGACCGAACATCGTAAACATAGCGCCTATCCGCCGGCATCATATCCCGTAGTTCAACTTGATCAGCACACTGCCATGTCTCGCTACCACCCTGAAAATAACCCAAGCACTGCTGAGTCAAAGCTGTGGCATGAGCTTCATCATCAGCCACCAAATCCACAACACCATTTTTAGCTTGGACATCCATTGGGCCAATCTCGGTGGGTGCAAATGAACCTAAGCCACCCCCTTCAATCATGGCTGGCCCAGCCATGCCAATCCAACTTGTTTTGGTGGCAATACGAATATCAGCACAGCCAAATAAAGCCGCATTACCGGCAAAGCAATAGCCATTGTTAACAGCAATCATGGGTACTTGGCCGCTCAAACTAGCCCAGCTGGCAAAGGTTGGAACATCCAAACCAGCAATTTGTATTTTTACATCTGTGTCACCAGGTCGTCCACCCCCACCCTCTGTATACATGACTACCGGTAAATATGAGCGCTTCGCCTGATCCAACATACGATCAATTTTACGATGGTGAAAATAACCTTGAGTACCAGCGAGAACGGTGTAGTCGTTAACAATAATGGCAACCTGCGAGGCTTGCTCGCCAAATTGCTGTGCATTAATAGTCGCCAACCCAGTAATAACGCCATCCGCAGCAGTCTCAGCTTTCAACTTTTCACTGCTCATACGATCACGTTGGGCGGCAACCGCAAGTTGCCCATACTCTACAAAGGAGCCCTCATCACAGAGTTGGCGCAGATTTTCACGCGCAGTGCGGTAGCCCTTGGCATGGCGCTTATCAATAGATTTCTTGCGCCCGCTATCTAAACTGGCAGCCAGTTGCTGATTAAGTTGGTCTAGTGCGTTTTCGACGCTGTCACTGATTGGCTCCTGGGTGTCTAGGACGTTACTAGACTGGCTGGATTCGACAACCTTACATATGAGTTGCCCCTCTTGAATAGTTTGTCCAGCACTCACTTTAATATCAGTGATAAGCCCAGCCACTGACGCTGTAATTGCCGTTTGCATTTTCATGGATTCGATAACAGCAATAATGTGATTTTTGTCAACAGACTGCCCCGCTATCACGTCAACACTCACCAGGACCGCGGCCATTGGCGACACAATAGAATAGTCAGAATTTTTACTACTTTTTGCCACGGTTAAATCCTATTTTATTTGTTTAGTCGTTACTCAGACGGGCTCAGACCCAGCAACATTAGGCATGCTCGAGTCTACGCTCAAGCACCAGCGCATTAACCCAGCACTGACCAATAATAACGCGATGGCATAATATAGCCAATCACCGGCAAGAAATCCTGCTGAAAAGCCGATGTACAGCATTGCAGAGAGAACTAACAACCGAGTATTTTCCACAAAACTGGCACTCTTTTTACCCTCCAAAAGCGCGCCAATGACAATTAAAGTGTAGGCCTGAGCAATGACTATCGCCCATAACAGCTCGATGCTTAACTGTGCCGCCTGCTGTGCACCCCAAAGATGGAAAAACGACACCAAAAAATACTGGCCAACAATACCAACATTGGTCTTATTGCTGAGTTTAGGGTCATATTTATGAAAGTTTTTTAAGTCAGCTTTATCAACCGGATGACGTGCGGCAACGTCTACCGGACGCCAGCCTGTGCGCGCCCATAAAACTCTAACTTTGTCGATCCAGCGCACGGCATGCCAGGCATCGCGCGCCATGTTTACAAACACATGTAGATTGGCCCACGCAGGATTCCAGCTTTTTAATGCCGTACGAATACCGTAAATCGGTGTCTGATGCTCATCCTCTTCTTTAAATGTGCCAAAAAGTCGATCCCAAATAATTAACAAACCACCGTAGTTCTTATCAATGTAATCGGAATTTTGCGCATGGTGCACACGATGATTTGAAGGGGTAACCATAAACCATTCGAAAACCCCCAACTTTGGAATATGCTGGGTATGCACCCAAAACTGATAAACCAAATGGGCAGTAGCAATGCTGACGTACATATAAATGGGCATACCTAGAAAAAAGCATGGAATAAAAAACACCCAAGTGGTTAAGAAGCTGGTACTAGTCTGACGTAGCGCTGTACTGAGATTGTAGTCCTCACTCTGGTGATGCACCACATGAGAACCCCAAAAGAGTTGGCGCTCATGACTAATTCGGTGGTACCAATAATAGAGAAAGTCATACAACAGTATGGCTAGTAACCAGTGCGCATAATCGTTCATATCAAACGCCCACACCGCATAGGTTTGTTCAATGCGCGAAAACACCAACAGACCTATGTTCAAAAAGACAAACTTAGTCGCTGTGCTCAGCATCCCTAAACTAAGACTGTTTAGACTGTCATTAATGCGGTAGGTATTGTTGCCCTTCAACCAGCCCCAGGCCAGTTCAACTAAAATTAGCAGCAGAAAAAAGGGTATTGCATAGGTTACAAAGTTCATATTTTTATTATTTAACTCCGCAAATACTAGACTGGCCTATGGCAAAAGCGCATTAATAGCAAAGGATCCTAACCAATGTCCGCCCTCATAGCTATCGTCAACTAGATTAGGCAACGAATAAGCCAAGTGTTTATTAGCAACAACGACAAGATGGCCAAACTGAGCGTATTGACGGGCGAGCGCCGCCAGGACCCAAGCACGGCTAAAATTAAGACCATCCAAATGCACTAATTTGCCATCGGTGCGGTCGTATACCTCGCCTACCGCCAACTCAAAATCTGCTGACAATAACTGCGGTAAAAAGCCTTTTACCCAGACCATAAACTGCTTCTCTGGCAACACCCTACGCATTAAATCTAACTCTTCTAGACACGGCGACAAAAAATCATAGCCACTGGGTTCCCATCCAATGGGACAGTTCTTATCCTCAAGATAAAAGTCTTGGGCTCGCTGTTTTATCGCCGCTTTTAGGTCGGCATCCTCAAACATCACGGCATAGTCCCAGGCGAAGGTTAGCCCAAAAGCCGTATTAGTGTGCTCGCCTACTCTAATGGGATAAACCAACTTGGGTAAATGCGACACATACATCGTCGACAAATATTCGGCCAACGGCTTTAATGCTAATGCAAGTGGTTCTGCAACGGGGTCATTCCAAGTGTGCAACTCTGTCATTAACTTCAACAACCAAGCCCATCCATAGGGTCGTTCCCACGAGCTGTTGAGTTTAAAATAGGCAAGATCAGCAGTCACATTGGCTGGGGTAATGTGCTGTTGCAGTATCGCTATAGCTTTGTCACCCCCCTCAATATCTGGAAAGGCCTTAAGTAGGCGCACCATAGACCAATGACCATGCACCGCAGAATGCCAATCAAAGCACCCATAAAAAGCCGGATGCAATATCTTAGGCGATGCTAAATCGTCATCATCGCGCAGCGTTTGGCTTAACTTGTTGGGGTATTCAGTTTCTGCACAACTCAAAGGCAACTGCATTAAATTCGCTGCTTCGTGAGCAGATATAGAGCCTGACCCACCCATGTTTTCAGAAGCAGTGGCTTGGCCCGATCCGATGACGAACACTAGTAAAAAAATGGCCCTACACCATGGGGAATTAATGCGCATGAATTTTTACTCTTTTAAATGTGCAGCCAACATTCTTGCGGCTTTAAGTTTTGATTTAAAGTTTACATCTCGAGGGGCCGCGGCTCCAGGCTGACTTGAAAACCATACCATCACAGTATCTGCCGCACGGTTAATATAAATAACTTGGCCATGAATACCAACAGCGCAGTACTCTCCCTGGGCTGCATCCAGAACCCACCACATATTATGATAGGCCGTCCATGGTTCGTTGCCGTAATTTGGGTTAGCTTTCATATTTGACCGAAGCTTATCGGTAATATCCAAGGTCGCATCTACCCATTTAGCGGGGATAACCCGCTCACCACTAAAGGTACCTCTATCACGAATCATCATGCCAAAGCGTGCTGCATCTCGGGTGGTACTATTCATTCCCCCAGTCACTGCCGGCATGTAGGCGCGATCTACCGCAATATAGCCATCGTGCTCTGCACCCAATTTTGACCAAATATTTTGTTGGATATAGTCTTGGAACGACTGACCACTCACTCGAGCAACAATCCATCCCACTACATCAGCATTGCTGGAGTTGTAATCGAAATTGTCTCCCGGCTCACGCCCGCTGTCAGGGTTAATAAATTTGGCTAAAAAATCATGTACGCCATAAATATCTGCACTCTCTGGTTGCACATCGGCGGCACCAGGTAGCCAACCCAAGTTAAGTGCTGGCGCATAGTGCACCGCAAAGTCTGAGGTAAAGTCAGTGTAAGTCTCTTTGAAGTCTATCGAACTCGCCATGTCAAGCACATGCTGAACAGACACCCGCTCAAAACCACTGTCCACAAGCTCTGGAATATATTTCGCCGGTGACGCTGCAAGATCCACCTTACCCTCAGCCACCAACAAGCCAAGGGCTGAACTGGCTAATGACTTACTCATTGAAAACCAAAGGTGCTGCGCATGCTCATTGAACTGATTAAAGTAACGCTCATGAAGTAACTCATCGCCCTGCACAACCACCAAACCATCGGCATAGTTAGCCGCAAACAGCGTGTCAAGACCCATGGTCTTGCCTGCAACATCAGACACCGTAAAGTTAGCTAATTCTGATTGAGTAGGACCCGGCAACTCTTTAATTTGACCCTCTCGCGGAATCATCACCACATTTAAGGGTGCCCCAGCATTGCGAAAAGTCCACTGATTAAAGGGATGCTCTCTATAGTTCTTCATAGTCGCTTGAGACCCCCGCGTTGGCGGAAACCCCTGCATCGCAACAGGCTTTACTACCTCATCTGCAGCCAATATTGGCATACCACTTATAGCGCAAACAACTAAAAAACAACCGACTAGTGTCGTCTTCATAAGATCTTACCCTTAATGCTGGCGCTCCTCTAACGAGAGCTATTTTTTGCAGATTTCGGTGCGCTGAGTGCGCAAAAACCATCGACCTATAGACTACCTTATTTGAGGATAAAACCAAACCTTATGGTAGCGTTGAAACTGTAAAAAGCGACATTGTATTTTTACGATGAGTTAGAGAGCGACTATGGTAATAACCAGTAAATTAACTCTGTCCAATTTATTTCCTAGGAGTCTCATTAGGTGTAGTATTGGCGCCCATTGCGGCGATCGTTTAACGCGTATCTGCCAATAGATAAAAACAGCCGTCTCACCGGCCTATGATTTCAAAAAAGGGGATATAACATGGCGATGATGTCGCAGTTACTGGATAAGATGAAACCCAAGACATTAGAGCAGCGATTGGCAGAGCTACCGACGCTGTCAATGGAGGCGTTGACGCTGATCATTGAGGGAGACGACCCAGAGAGCTTGCGCATAGCCGCTGCTACCCATCTTGTAGACAGCCCAGTATTGACTGCATTGGCGGTCGCTAATGACTCATTAAAACTCCAACAGGCTGCCAAAATTCGTATTGCGAGCTTGATTGATGATGGCAGTATTGTCTTGGATGAATTTAGTCGCCGTGACATGGACAGTTTGGTACAACTTTCGATTGTTGGGTTTTGCGAAAAGCCAGATATCTTAATACAGGTACTTAGCACTCATACTGATGAGGCGTTTCTTTATCAGATTGCCATAGAGGGCGTACCCGCGCGATTACGCGAATTAGCCGCTGCCAAGATTGAAGATGCCAACCAACTCAAACAATTATTAAAAGACACTAGAGGCAAAGACAAGCTAGTGTACAAAATTGTCAAAGATAAGTGTGACCAGTTGCGCGACCAAGAAAAACAGGCAGAACAAATTCAGGCGGATATTGGCGATCTCTGCGAACGCCTAGAAGCCCACAGCAAACGATCTTTTGATAAGCAGTTTGTGGGTAGAGCCACCCGTATGATCGCAGCTTGGGCAGATTTGGAGAGCGCGTCCTCTGAGCCTCTCAAAAGCCAATCTCAGCTGGCCATTGCACTCTGTCAGCAGACCATTGAGACCCATGAGTTAGAACTGGCCACTGTCGCTGCAACCATGGCTACCAATGAGGCTGCAGAAGCCAGTATTAACGGAGTTGTTGACCAGCTCCACAGACTGTTGAGTCAGCTCTACGCGTCTGACGGTAATGCTGAAGAAGTTGCAGGTATTGTGCTAGCGCATCAACATCAAGTTGAGCAATGGAATCAAGCCAAAGCAATAGTTGCTGTGAATAATAGCGCTATGAAGACGTTTACGCTGGTCAATGAGGGTATGAAACTACAAATGCAGTTGTTCAATGAACAGGGTAGCCTACAAACCCAACTGACATTACTTGCTTCAATACCTGCCGATGCTGAGACAGACGAAAAAGCACAGGTGGCCTTTAAAAGCCTCAAAGCCCGACTTCAAACTGCAAATATCTTGCCATCAAACATAGTGCCAACGCTGGTTCTTGATGCTCGTAAAATACTGGCTAAAAATGACCAATACTGGGCGGATAAAAAGAAGGTCGACATTGATCGTGAGCGCCATATTAACGCGCTAATAAGCCAAGCAAACCAAGCGTTGCAAAAAGGCTTATCTCGGGATGCGGCAGGCATACGGCGCACGTTAGAAAGAAAGCTAGGCGCTCTGGAAAAATTACCGACGGCAATAACCGCCAAGGTTGAACAACTGGATGAGGCTTTGAGTAAATTGCTGGATTGGAAAAACTTTGCTGTAGAACCTAAACAACAAGAACTAATTGACCAGATGCAAGTGTTGACTGAAAGCCAAGACACCCCTGAGGCGCTGGCCAGTAAAATCCGCCGCCTGCAAGATCAGTGGAAGTCTCTGAGCAAAGATTCACAAGATCAGCAACTGTGGGAAGTCTTTCATAAGCTCGCAGAGCAAGCCTACCAACCCTGCAAAGTTTATTATGATCAAAAGTCAGAGATTCGCCGCAGTAATATTGAGAAACGTCGTACTTTGGTCCTTCAATTAAATGACTACGTTACCGCACAGCCTTGGGAGGGCAATGGCGCCGAGAGTATTGACTGGAAGTTAGCCGAGAAATTAATTGGTACGGCGATTAGAGAGTGGCAGAGCTATGCACCCACAGATCGCGATGCCAATAAACCTGTGCAGAAAAAATTCGACCGGTTACTGGACAGTCTGCGCAGTAAGTTGTCTGCTCATCAGCAGCAGAATGCAGAGCGCAAACAACAGTTGATCGCACAGGTCGATGCGCTTCTGGAAAATAGTGATAAACGAGCGGCCACAGAAAAAGTTAAGCAATTGCAGGCGCAATGGCAAAAAGTAGGCGTAGTGCCACGCATGCAAGAGCAAAAACTTTGGCGTTTATTTAGAGCCAGTTGTGATGCTCTTTTTGCTCAGCGCCACCAGCAGTCAGTAGAATTTAAAGCCGAGCTAAATACCCGTAAGGGTGTGGTAGAGGAATTAATTAAGGAAGTTTTAACTCTTGGCGCGCTGAGTGGCAAGGCCCTGCTGGATGGCCGCACTCGCGTGACTGAATGCAAACGGGAGTTCAGCGCTGTGGGTAACTTACCAAAGGCTGCAGTGGCGTCGATTAGCCAACGTTTTCAATCTGCCGTAACGGCGTTTGATACCGCTATAACCAACCAAATAGCGCAAGCCAAACTGCAACTCTGGGACAACCTGTTTACCGCAAGCGCCATGATTGGTCTGGCGCAGACAACATCTGATGAATCAGCAAGTGATGCCTTACTGACTAAAGCCCAAGACTTTATGGCTAGTGTTGAGCAATGGCCCAAAAATGGCTATCAAGCGCTTGAGAAAAAAATGGCAAGAGGGAGCGCTCTAGATCGCACTGAAGATTATCAAAAAGCATTACAGTTGTTGTGTATTCGGGCAGAAATTTTGGCGGACCAAGAGACTCCCCCAGAGGACAAAGCCCTGCGCATGCAATACCAGGTATCTCGTCTGCAACAAGGGTTTGGTCAAAATAGCTCACCCAATGGCGTCAGTATTCAAGATCTAGTTATTGAGTGGATTGCTGCTGGAGCTGTAGCAAACGACATTTATGAGCCTCTACTTGAACGCTTTAATCATTGTCGGTAACCCTACTTTTCAATTAACTTTTAAAGGAATAAACCATTGAAAAAACTCTCTTTATTTTCCGTAGCGTTAATGCTCGCTGCTTGTAGCACAGCCACTGATAAACAGGTTGCACAAGCAACCTTACAAACCGCTGAGACCAACATGGCGGCCTACAATGGCGACTGTGCAAACGTGCAGGGCGAGCTGCCAAGCATAAATGCGGTGGATCGTGACGAATGGGGGTCTGCAGGGCTAGACCTAGCCGCTATAGATAAACGCTTTGCGGCTGGTGATGACTTTTTCTGCCATGTGAATGGTTTGTGGTACAACAATTTTGAAATGCCAGAAGACAAAACGCGTTATGGGTCATTTACTCTTTTACGTGATAAATCCGAAGCACGAGTCAAAACTATTATTGAGCAGTTGGCAGCTGCGCAGCCAGACTCATCAACATTAGAAGGTAAGGTAGCGGCATTTTATAACGCCTATTTGGATACTGATGCGATTGAATCTATAGGACTTAAACCGGCCCAACCGTACTTGGAACAGATTGCATCGATCAATAATCTCAATGAGTTAGCGCAAATATTCGCCACCACCGGTTTTTCAAGTCCTGTTGGCGGTTGGGTCGATGTAGACTCCAAGGACACTGCAAATTATATTTTTTATCTCACTCAGGGTGGACTCGGCCTACCCGATCGCGATATGTACCTCAATGATGAGGGCAAAAACATTGAAACTCGCCGTGGCTACTCAAGATATTTAACGTTGTTACTACGCGAGGCCGGGTATGAAGATCCGAGCGAAGCCGCAATACGCGTTTTAGCCCTTGAAACAGAAATAGCCAGAGCACACTGGGATCGCACTGTCGGCCGCAATCGCAACCTCACTTACAACAAAATGAGCAAAGCTGAATTAATCTCACTGGGCGGTAATTTTCCGGTAAAGGCTATGCTTGACAGCTTAGACATTGCCGATCAAACACAATTTGTGGTTCGGCAATTAACACCTGATGAAACCGAGATAAGCGAACTGGGGTTAACCGAAGAGCAGGTGGCTAAAATTTCTGGCGGCGGAATTGGCGGCATTATGGCATTGATGGCCAGCGCTGATCTAAGCGACTGGAAGACCTATTTGAGTGCTCATTTTTTATCTGACCACGCCTCCGTGCTACCGGCAAATATTGATCAAGCGTCCTTTGAATTTTACTCAAAGCAGCTGCGAGGCCAAGAGCAACAGCGACCGCGCTGGAAACGCGCAGTGAGCGCTGTTGAGAGCTCTCTCGGTGAAGCCGTTGGCAAGGTCTATGCCGCACGGCACTTCCCTGTCGAGAATAAATTGGCTATGGATGCCTTGGTGGAGAATTTACGCAAAGCTATGGCAGAAAACCTCAACCAGCTTGACTGGATGGGTGCGGAAACCAAAATTGAAGCGCGGGACAAGCTCGCCAAGTTCACCCCCAAAATTGGCTATACCGAAAAATTTGAGACCTACGACAGCATGACGGTTAGCAATAGTGCTTTTAGCAATATTATGTCTGCTGGTGATTGGTCCTACCAGGACATGATTAGCAAGCTTGGGCAGCCTATTGATAAAACAGAGTGGTTTATGTTGCCACAAACGGTGAATGCTTATTACAGCCCCAACCGAAACGAAATTGTCTTTCCTGCGGCTATTTTGCAACCGCCCTTTTTCAATATTGATGCCGACCCTGCAGTAAATTATGGTGCAATTGGTGGTGTCATTGGTCACGAAATGGGCCATGGCTTTGATGATCAAGGCTCTAAATCTGATGGCGATGGAGTTTTACGCAACTGGTGGACACCGGAGGACAACGCAGCATTTGTTGGCAAAACCGACGCGCTTGTAGGCCAATATAATGATTTTTGTCCACTTGATAATGGTCAAGCCTGTGTTAACGGACGATTAGGCCTGGGTGAAAACACTGGCGACCTCGGAGGACTATCTATGGCCTATAAGGCCTACAAAATGAGCTTGGATGCCAACGGTGACGGCATAATTAGCGATAGTGAACAGGCTCCGATAATTGATGGTTATACCGGAGATCAACGATTCTTTATGGCCTGGGCACAGGTGTGGCGAACTATTTATAGAGAAGCTGCATTGCGCCAACAGTTAATTCGCGGTCCACATAGCCCCCCGTACTTCCGTGTTAACGGCGTGGTGAGAAACTTTGATGAGTGGTATGAAGCCTTTGATATAGGTCCAGATCACGCCCTGTACCTGCCCCCAGAACAGCGCATTAGAATCTGGTAATAGATGATAAGTATAAAAAACACGGCCTTTTGAGCCGTGTTTTTTATAGGTGGACTACTGAGTAAACGTTAACGTTTACTCATAAACTAATTCCATTTCATCTAACAGGCGATCTGCTTTGTCCAGATACTTCATGACCCAGAGCATGTAACGACTATCCACTTGAATTGAGCGATTTGTCTTGGGATCATAACCCCAGTCACCAATAATACTTTCATAAACACCATCAAACAGCAGACCTACTAATTCGGCACGACCATTGAGTGTTGGCGACCCAGAATTTCCTCCTGTGGTGTCTAAGGTCGACAAAAAGTTTACGGGGACTGAGTCAATGGCTTCGAGATAGAAATCGCCATATTGCTTTTGCTTAATCAATTCAAGCTGCTCAGCAGGAGAGTCAAAAGGATCATTTCCAGTGTCCTTGGCCAGAATACCTTCAAGGCGCGTGAATGGTTGAGCACGTAACCCGTCCTGAGGTGAGTAGCCTTTCACATGGCCAAAAGCTACTCGCAAGCTAGAGTTAGCATCTGCATAAACCGGCTTACCCTGGTCTCGGTTAAAGGCAATAATTGCTTGCATGTATTGCGGACGAACCTTCATAAACTGGCCAGACAACGCTTTATCTTTCTTTTCGCTAGCCATGTCAGTGTCATACATAGCAACGGCAATTTTGATGAAGGGGTCTTGAGAGGCTTTGAACTCACCTACCGACTTTGTCATCCAAGCTAAACGCGTATCTAGGTCATCTAATTGGGTGTTGGCATACATTGAATCTAATACTGCATTCAATGCAACCTCATCAAGCGTGGTGCCAATGTTAAATGCATGATCAAAGGCCGGAATCCTTTCCTCTCCAGGTAAGTTTGCATAGCGCTGTATCATTTCAAACAGCATGGCGCGATCAACACTTGCCGCATAGCGGCGTTCAATGCGCTCCATACCCGATTTAAATCTGATCATATCGCGCTCTTGATAGCCTGGTTCACGCACCATGTCTTCCAGCAAATTTTCATTGGCAAGGCGATAGAGCCGCCGAGCTGTGGGTAACATACTGGTGTAGCGCATGTAGCCTACAATAAGATTTCGCTCTTTATGTTGCTGGCTTTGCACGATTAACCCATCCAAGACAGAGAGTGTCTCGCCGTAACGCTGCTTGCGCTGCTTGTTTTGATTAATCCAATTGGTCAGCTGCTGTTCGCGATCTTGACGCTCAGCTAGCATGGGTGATTTACCGTAAAACTCTATCATGGAGGTAAAGTTTTTAGCGTAGTTGGCAAGTCCAGCTAATAGCCCTTCGTACTTAATACGCTCATCACTGCCTTCAATGGCTGTTTCTTCAATAATCTCCATGAGGCGCTCACGCAACTGCTTGCCCTCGGGGTATGCCCATTCAAACTGATTTTCTACTTCATTAGCCGTTCTGTAACGGTTCGTGCGACCTGGGTAGCCGGTAACCATCACAAAATCACCCTCGCTGACACCCTTAGCTGAGACCTTTAAAAAACTCTTGGGCTGATAGGGAATATTGTCTTCACTGAAATCTGCTGGAGACCCGTTTTTTGCGACGTACGCCCGGTAAAAAGAAAAGTCACCTGTGTGACGGGGCCACATCCAATTGTCAATGTCGCCACCATACTTACCAATGCTGCCTGCTGGGTTGTAGACCAACCGTACATCACGAATTTCTAATTGTTTAATCAGATAATATTCCAGACCACCATGAAAACTATATACTTGGCAACGGTAGCCTCCTCCACTTTCACAGTCAGCAATAAGGGCTTTTTCATTTTGCTCTATGGCTTGATAAAAGGCATTGCCCTTTAACGCATCTAAGCCTGTTACCACCTTTTTAGTCACCTCTGTAACAGCTTCTGTGACATAGACTCTCGAACCAGGAGATGCCGGCAATTCTTCATCAAAGGTGTTGGCTAAAAATCCATCTTTAAGAAGGTTTTTTTCAGGGGTGGAGTTATGCAAAATCGAGCCATAAGCGCAATGATGATTAGTCACAACCAAGCCCTGTGCAGAGACAAAAGATGCGGTGCAACCGCCAAGGCTAATGACGGCGTTCATGGGAAACTCAGTAAGTCTAGAAATAGACTCTGCATCAATTTCTAGACCCTTAGCTTTTAATTCGTCGGCCATGGCTGGCAATTGATGGGGCTGCCACATACCTTCGTCTGCTGAAAGCGTCAAAGGCGCGATCAACCAAGCTGCCAATACAAGTTTGACAGTAATATAAACATGTTTCATAAATAGTATATCCATATTTTAAATAAGAGAGCAAATACCGAACCGGCTTGCCATAGGTGGATGATAACCAAGAACAGTCTAGTTAATCCATACCCCATTAGTAAATTGGCAGTCAATAGAATCCAAAACCATATGAATTATTAAACCAAGGCCAATAAGGCGTGTTTTTGGGAAGAAGCACAGAGCTGCATAGAGTGTCATAAACCAGGGCTGATGGAGCGGGTGAAAGCCAATACTGCAGCGCGTCGCGTCATAAATAGGATTGGCAAGAAGGTGGTCAAGATCGACCAACATAGTCGCCATCATTAGTAAATACGCATGTTGCCAACGGCGGCGGAAAAACAACCCAGCGGCCACCGCGGGAACCATAAAATGCAATGCTAAATGGAGCATTAAAACCCAGTAACACCGGATGGGATGGCCGGATAGTCGCCTACTAGAGGAGCGTCCTTCTCTACCGCCTGAATAGCCGATTCAATAATATCTAAGGCCTCTATGAAGACCTGCTTGTCCATATTCAGTGCTGGGTACATACGCACTGTGGGTTCAGTGTCACAAATGGCCCAAACACCGTTTACTAACATTTCGTTACGCACCGTGCGGGCAACAAAACTATCATCGTAATCATCACCAAACTGCGCTTTATTGGGGTGGGTAAATGAGATGCCCATTAATAAACCCAAGCAACGCACATCGCTAACGATGGCATATTTTGTCGACCAATCGGCCATACGCTGCGCTGCAATTACAGCGAGTTCTGCGCCATGTTCGATAACATTATCGCGCTCAAAGATCTCCAATGTTTTAAGACCTGCTGCACAGCCCGCAGGCGTCCCTGCAAAAGTACTACCAGCGCTGGCGCGAGGGTTGTCGCCCAGGATCTCATCGCGGGCGGCCACCCCAGCACAAGGCTCTATACCCCCAGACAAGTTTTTACCCACCACCATCATGTCAGGAATGACATCGTAATGGTCAATGCCCCACATTTTACCGGTTCGCCCCAAACCGGTAAGCACTTCATCAACAATCATGAGCCAGTCGTGTTTGTCACAAATCCGACGAATGCCCTGAATAAAGTCTGGCGAAGGTATCCAATTGCCACCCTCCGCTAAACCCGGCTCAACGATAATGGCGGCGATATTGTCTGCCGGCACTATGTACTCAGGGATATGTTCTTCCAGATACCACAAGCAATATTTCACATATTGTTCAGGGGTCATGTCTGCAGGAATATTTTGTGAGTACGGGTATGGCGCTTTGATCACCGCGCCATCCCAAGGCTCCATATAAAGATTGTGCTCGCTGGTGTAACCACTAATCATTTTGGTGCCTATGCCGGCACCATGGAATGAGGAGGTAAAACTAATAATATAACGGCGTTTTTTGTAGCACAGTGCCGTGTGTACCGCTGACTCCACTGCTTCAGTACCAGAAACTTCGAAGGTAAACCGCGGCAATTGCTTACCCGGCATAATCTCAGCTAGTTGCTCAGCTAATTCAAATCGTAGAGGATGCTCCCAGTGATAACCATAACGCTGATGGGCATCGTGAACCGCGTCCAAAACCTCGGGATGGCAGTTGCCTAAGGGATTAGTCGCCCAACCATTTTGGAAGTCGATAAAACGATTGTCATCCAGATCCCATACGTAGTCACCCTTAGTCTTGCCAAGAATGATTTGTGCCGGCGGAATAAAGCCCTTGGCCCCGGACTCTTCAGCCGCAGCATCATACGTTAAACCATGACGAAAGAGTTTTTTACCAGAGGCGAGTCTAGCGGCGGTTTTAGGTCCGGGTAAGTTGTAGGCCATAGATCAATACATCCTTTTATTAGGGGCGTTGGTTAAACGACAATAAGGGTTGCTAATCATTGTTCCGTGTCACACTATACAAGCATATAGAGAATTAAACCGGCATTCAAATCAGCAATTGCAGGGGTCATTATTATGGCA